>Ga0351877_1055_pt1 | contig 35255 bp, 28 predicted proteins | sample BONcelFGM3001D13_FD_206775 | JGI IMG/M metagenome (GOLD analysis project Ga0351877, IMG submission 206775) | Enriched cells from coal bed in the Powder River Basin, Montana, United States - BONCAT cells FGM rep3 HSBNCT.FGM.300.1.D13 ...
CCCTGGGGTCGGGCAGCTCATCGACCACAAGATCGATGTGGGGGGGGGGTACGGGGCATGTCGGGTACTCGGCCATGTGGCTCAGAAGGAGTTCGCGCAGATCGTGCCAGTCCGGGCTTTCGTAGCTGAACCCCGCGGCCCTGTAGTGCCCGCCTGCGCTGGAGAACGCGTCCCGCATGCTTACCAGAAAGCCCGCCATGTTCCAGTCGCCTACTGAGCGGGTGTCACCAACCAGCATGCCGTCCTCGCGCCTTGTCACCACTATGGTCCCCCGGCGGTGGATCCTGCAGAGCCTGCTGGCCAGGGTGCCTCCCATCCCCGGGGGGATGTCGTCCATGAAGACCATTATCATGCCGAAAGCATCGGCCTCGGGGTCTTTCAGGTTCATGGACCTTCCCACAAGCTCGCTGAGAAGCTGGCCCCTCTCCTCGCTGCTTTTGACCATCTGTTTCCAGAGGGTCCTGCACCAGCGGCGGTCGTAGCTGAACATGAAGTCAAGCATGTTCGAGATGCCGGAGTTGTAACCTTTACCGATGGTGCTGGTTATGTGCGAGCGCACCATGGAGCCGGTCCAGTTGCCGGCCCGGCATGGCCACTCCTCCATCAGAAGCTTCAGGCCCTCGGTCAGCTGGTCGGTGCGTATGAGTGAGAAGCAGTGAAGAAGGTAGCGGTTCCACTCGGACAGGGAAACCCTGTCGCTGATGGTTCCCAGGGCCGTGGCAGCCAGAAGCTGGGGGTCGTTCTCGTACCTGGGAAGTATGGAGGTGAGAGCGGCGTATAGAACGGCGCACCCCGCCAGGTCAGCCGCGGGGGGGCCGGAGGGTTGCGGGTCGATTATTCCGTTTGCGTCGGGCAACGGGGGGTTGAGCATGTGGTGGTCGGTGATGACAACACTGGAACCGTTCCGCCTGGCCCAGGCGACGCCTTCGACGGCGCTGCACCCGTAATCAACCGTAAGAAGGAGGTCGCCGGGTTCAAGAATGCCCTGAAGCCTCCCCGGGCGGATCCCGTAGGTTTCGATCTCGCGACGGGGGATCAGGGGCACCACTGTGTAGCCCTCGTTGCGAAGGATCTTCAGGCCCACGAAGAGCCCGGTGATCCCGTCCATGTCATCGTGCCCGTAAAGAACGATCTTTCCCCTGCGCTTCTTCAACGCCCTGAGTTCATGTGTCAGAACGTCCAGATCGGGCAGAACCCTTTCCCACCGTGGTTTGGACGGAAGCCACTTTTTTACGGGATCGGGCGCGTCCGGGAAACGGCTCTTCAGAACCTCGATTGCAAGGGGCGTAAGTTTCGTGCGTTTAATTACGCGCTCGAACTCTAGTGTGCCTGGTAGTGCCATGCCTCCCAATAAGCGGAAAACTAATTGAAGGTTAATAAACTATTCAACGCTATAGCATTACGCCGGGAAGCGGTTTTGTCAAGACAGGTTATTATCTGAAAGGGGCCTCAGCGGATGGAGCGCTCGAGCTCTTCGATCCGGCGACGGGCTTCCTCGCGTTCACGGCGGATGGCCTCGAGGGCCTCGTCGTTCTCGGTGAAGCGCAGCCGCTGGTAGGGATCGAGTTCGGTGCGGTTGAAGATGGGGCCGAACCTGACCTCAACGCCAATGGCCACCTTGGGGGCCTGGCCGGGGTCGGCCGGGTCGCGCTCATCCGCGGAGCGGAAGCTCTGCTCGATCTCGGCGAAGGCAAGCTTCACCGTTACGTTGGGCGTGATGTCGTACATGCCCCCCGCGTTCAGGTCGCGGCCGTCCCACTCAACGATTATCTCGGATTCACGGGAAGGGTGGAACATCAGGCTTCCGAACAGGCCGGGGACCGGGTTGCTGAAGCCGTCGTCGGTGCCTTCGTTCTGGGTGAAGCGGCCGATGCCGTAGCCAAGACTGGCGCACACGGGGATGCTGAGGTAGTAGCTGAAGTCTTTCGTTATGACGGCGTAAGCGGAGAAGTTCTGGCTTTTGCCGTAGTCGTACAGGCTGTCACCCTCGGAGTACGCTTCGTAGTTCTCCTCACCGATGATGTTCTCGCAGCCGATGGCTATTCCGGGTGTCTTGATGGTTTCAAGAAGAAGCAGCGCGCGCGCCGTTCCGCTGATGCCCCCCTCGCTGATGTAGGTCGCGCCGACCTGGCCGCGGTTGAGTATGCCCACCTCAAGGTAAGCGCCGTAGGAGAATTCGGTTGCGGAGGAGCCCGACGAGTCCTCGATGGAGAACGGGGCGAAAGCGCCGCCGACGGCGACCTCGGTGTGCCGGAGGAGATGGGCGCTGGGCGCGTCGATGATGTTGAAGTGTGACCATGGCACTCCGCCTGCAAAAGAAGCAGCGGTGACACAGAACAGGCACAATGCGAAACCGTTTCTCACAGGAATACCTCCATACCCCCCCATTGCCGATGTCAAATAATCATACTCCGGAAGGCGAAGGTCAATCCTTCTTGAAAAATCAGCCCCGCGCGCCGTACTTACACGTATGGGGAAGCTGTTGGTAACCGTGGTCCTTCTTTCCGGGGCGCCCGCTCTTTACGGTGCGTTCGAACCCTGCGCCGAATCACCCTGGCTTTCCGGGTTCGCCGCCGCCCTTTTTCCACGGGCCGCCTCGGCCATTGCGCTGAACCCGGCCGCTCCCGCAATGCTCAAGAGCTGGGGCTTTTCCGCCAGCGCTTCACGCCCCTTCGGCCTCTCCCAGCTCGGGCGCCTCGCAGTGGCGGGCAACACCGTTATCTCCGGCGTGGGTGTGGGCGTCCTGGCATCGGGAACCTCCTCTTCTGACTACTCCGAATTCACACTTGCCGCGGCCGGTGCGTTCAGGCCCCTGCGGGGGCTTGTGGCGGGGGCCTCGCTTTCCGCGCGCAGGCTCTCCATTGCGGGTTTCGGGGCGGGTGGCGCGGTCGGGCTCGATGCCGCCGTTGTGGCCCGGCCGGCCCAGGGCGTATACCTTGGCGGCGGTTGCAGGGGGCTTTGCTCCTCGGGGCTGGGGGGCGCTGGCGCCGTACCCCGAACGCTTTTCGCGTCGGCGGGCGTCGTTCCCCTCAGTGGTCTCGAGATAGCCCTCTCTGCAGCCTTTCACCAGTACACCGGGGCGGAATACGGGGTGCATTCGTGCTTCTCACCCCATCCCGGGGTCGTTCTCGGCGTCGGCTGCCTTTCCGGCCCCTCAAGGCTGTCCTTCTCCCTGGGCATCGATGCCGGAAAGGCTTCCGTCAGCTACGGCTACGGCACCCACCCCGACCTCCAGGGCAGCCACCTGGGCGAGGTCGCCTGGGGAAACGCTGCTTTCTCCCCCGCTCCGCTCCACCAGCCCGAGCCGCCCCTGCCCCCGGTGGTCTTTCCCCTGAACGTGAACACCGCGTCGGAGAGGGAACTCGACGCCATTCCCGGCATTGGTCCGGCCAAGGCATCGGCAATACTTCAGTGGCTCTCCGAAAACGGGCCTGTCAGCTCCCTCGAAGAGCTCCTTTCCGTTCCCGGCATAGGCCCCTCCACACTCGAAACCCTCAGGCGTTATCTTACGGCAGAATGAAAAGATCAGCCATATTTGTCCTTGTACTGCCAGTGGCGCTTGCTGCCACCGACGCGCGGTTCCGTCTTGAACGGCGCTTCCCCGATCCCCGCGGTGTTCTCGAACACTACTGGGCGGGCGACGCATGGGGGTTTTTTCACCGCACCACCTTCGAAGCGGGGAAACTCTCGGGCGTGGTGCTTCTCGAGAAAGACCCCGGCGAAACGTGGGGTGACCTTACCGCGGGGGGCCTCCAGTGGGTTCAGGGAACAACCCTTCAAAGCGTGTCTGCGGGTTTTCTCCGCCTCGGGATGGCCTTGGGGCTCACTGCCGGTTACGAAGGCCTGGGCCAGGGCGGCGACCCCTTGTCACTGGCAAAGGCCCCTGTGCACCGCACGGTTCTGAAGCCCGCCGAAAGCCCCGGCGACTGCGACGGCGCGCCTCTCACGGGCGCGGCCGCCGTACTCGGGACCGGTGGTCTCAGCTTCACCGTGATGCAGGCCGTTTCATCGGTTGACAGATCGGCAACGGGGCTCCACAGATCCCCGACCGAGATCGACGGCCGGGGCGCGGTGCGCGAGGTATTCAGTTACGCCCGGGTTTCGGGCTCCACTATCGGTCTCTCGGGCGCGTTTGTACGAGCATCCGAAGACTCAGCCGTCGTGACTGGCAGGGCCGGGTTCGACATTCGTCTCACGGGCGGCGACAGGGAACTCACCGGCGAGGCCAGCGTGGGCTTCACCGAAGGGGCTTTCCCCGTGGCTTTTCTCGTCGGCATGTACGGCGACGCCGGGGCCTTCCGGCACTCCCTCACCGCGGGCCGCTACCCCTCGTCGTTCCCTTCTGACAGGTCGTCCGTGCCCTTCGGAGTCAACCACAACCTCGCGGGCGGCTACGGGGTCAGGTACCGGCCGGGCCGCAGGGTAACCGTCACAGCCGGGCTCGAGGTGCTCGACCGGGACAATGGCGTCACGACCGAAGCCGGGCTCCAGTTCGAAGAAGCGCCGTTCGCGGGAACCACCCTCACCCAGAAAGCCACCTTCGCAAGCACCCCTGGGGGCACAACGCTCAGGGGGCTTCTGGCCGCGGGCTGGAACCCCTCCCGCATCACCACGCTCACGCTCAGGTTCCCCCTGGCCTCCTTTCGGGATGACGATTCCGAAAGCTTCGGCGCGGGTGTCGAGTTCCGCCTGAAGCACCAGTTCAGGCCTTGGCTCGATGCAACCTTCTCCGCCGCGGGGGCCGACACCGACGGGTACCCTTCACGGGTCTACATCTACAAGCTGTCCTTCCCCGGCGAATTCGGCTCCAGTGCCATGTACGGAAGGTGCGCCGTGCTTCAGGCCTCGGTTTCGGTTGCACTGGGGGAGGACTGGCGGCTCAGGGGCAGAATAGGCAGGTTTCACTGGTACGACAGGGAGAGCCTTGGCTCGGGTTACGAAGAAACCCGGGGCCCGGCCCGAACCGAAGCGGGTCTTCAGCTGGACTGGAACCCCTGAACAGGAGGACCGATGCGACCATCGTGGGACCAGTACTTCCTGAAGCTTGCCATGCTGGCAAGCGAGCGCGCCACCTGCCCCCGGATGCACTGCGGCTGCGTTCTGGTGCGGGACAAGCATGTGCTCGCCACGGGCTACAACGGCTCACTGCCCGGACTGCCCCACTGCGACGAAGTCGGGTGCATGGTGGTCGAGGGGCACTGCATCAGGACCAATCACGCCGAGATGAACGCGATCTGCCAGGCCGCGCGCAACGGTGTCTCCCTCAACGGAGCCACAGCCTACGTCACCAACATGCCCTGCACCACCTGCGCCAAGGCGCTTGTCGCAACCGGCATACGCAGGGTCGTGGTGTTCAGTGATTACGTGTCAAGCCACGCCTCGCAGTTCCTGCAGGAGGCCGACGTCAGGCTCGACAGGATAGAGATACCCGAAACAGTCATCAGGTACGATCTTGACAGTTACCCTTCGGCAAGAAGGTTCTGCGGTAAAACCGGGGAATGACGGGTTGGAAGGGCCGGCGTTACTCTATGAACGCCTTGATGAATGCCCAGCTGTTCTGCACGAAGGAATTGGAGTACACGCTGTTCTGATGGCCAGGCGTGCCGTAGTCTCCCTGGCCGTAGGTGTTCACGCTTGCGCCCCAGCTCGAGGAGAGGCCCGATTCCCACCCCGGGTTGATGCGTTCGCATGAGGCGCCGCTTTGAATGGGCCATGACCCGTTCCAGTCAACCTTGTCGGAGTAGTCACGGTCGGGGGAGTACAGGGTGACCTCGCCGTAACGTGAGAGCATGAAGGAAGTCCAGACGGCGTTTGGGGAGTAACCGCCGTTCTCGCTGCCGAGGGCGCTGGCGCCGACAACGTAGTATGCCGACGGTGGCAGCATGAAGCTGCTGAAACAGTAGACGCTTCCCTGATGGTTCTCGAGCGACCAGCCTGCCAGGTTGACCCACTCGCTGCTCTTATTGAAAATCTCTACGTATTGCCCCTTCAGTTCGGTTGAACTGGCAACGGGGAGTACCATGAACTCGTTTATTATGAGAGTTGAAGCGCCGCTCGCGGTAATACCGTCAATGGGTACCGAAACCTGCGCCAGAACCGCCATTAATACAATGATACCTTGCACTTTGCACCTCCGTCACTTCACAACATGTAGATACTGTCCGGGCATGGCCTTCGTCAAGCCCTTCCGGCAGCCCGGATGTTCCGCCTCCAGCGCGCGGCCTCTTTCCGGCGAAGGGCGCCGGGCGCAAGCCTGAAGCTCCAGTTGTCCCGGTCCGTTCCGGGGGTGTTCATGCGGGCATCGCTTCCAAGCCCCAGAACGTCCTGAACGGGGAAGACGCAGAGGTTCGCTGGAGACGACAGGGCGATGCCCACCACCCCGGCAAGGTCGTAACCCAGGCCGGAGGACCTCACCCACCCGGCTGTGGTGTCGTTGTCGTGGGTACCCGTGTAAAGTACTGTGTTGCTTGCGATATCGGAGGGGTTGAAGGACTGGTCCTGAAGCGCGAACTGAAGCACGAGCATTCCAGGGAAGCCAAGCTCCTCCCTCAGTTTTCGGACATCGGGGGTTATCATTCCCAGGTCTTCCGCCACTATGGGAAGGCTGACCCCCAGGTTCCCCGCCACTCGGTCGAAAAAGGCCTTTCCGGGTCCCTGCCTCCACACGCCGGAACGGGCCGTGGCCGCGCCGGCGGGGACCTCCCAGTAGTCGCAGAAAGCCCTGAAGTGATCGATCCTCACAGTATGGCAGAGCTCCAGCGCCCTGCCCAGGCGAAGTGACCACCACCTGTAACCTTCTGCCCTGTGAGCCTCCCAGTCGTAGAGAGGGTTCCCCCAGAGCTGGCCCGTCGGGGAGAAGTAGTCGGGCGGAACCCCCGCCACAGCGAGGGGGGTTCCCGACCGGTCAAGCCTGAAAAGCCCGCGATTCTGCCATACGTCGGCGCTGTCCAGGGCGGTGTAGATCGGGAGGTCGCCAAGGATCCTCATCCCGAGGTTCTCACAGAGTTCGCGGCAGCGGTTCCACTGGTTCTGGAAGAAGAACTGCGTCATCATGTGCGCCCCCTCCAGGTCGGGGTCTTCCCCGGACACGCTCCAACCGGTCCAGGATGAACCGCCGTTCAGGCTTTTCAGGGCAGCGTACCTGGCCCAGGGCGCAAGCCAGTCCGTGTTCCTTTCGCAGAACTCCCCGAAACCCGGCGGGTTCTGGGCCAGGGCGCGTGAGGCGGCCCTTAGCACAAGCTCGTGCCTTTGGGGAAGAAGGTCCTCCCATACCACCCGTGACCCTGGGGGGCGTCGCGCGCCGGCCGTCTCGTCCCGGGTGAGAAGCCCGTCGTGGTGGAGTTCGCCGGGCGAGATGAGAAGGGGGTTGCACGCGAACGATGACAGGGGCTGGTAGGGGCTGTTCCCGTAGCCCGTAGGGTTGAGCGGAAGCATCTGCCACCAGGTGAAACCCGCATTTGCGGCCCACTCCTGGAATTCGGCGCATTCGGCGCCAAGGGTTCCTGTTCCCCACTCACCAGCGAGGCTGGTGGGGTGTAACAGGATACCGGCCCCCGGTGCCCGAGGTTGGTCTTTCGGCTTCAATACAGCCCTCCCCCTTGCGGTTCCCCAAGCATATTCCCGGGCGGCCGGCGCTACAAGGCCCGCTTGCCCTCCGGGAAGAAAGTTGCGATATTGGCGGCATGAAAAGAGTAATCACATCTTTCGTCCTGACCCTTGCCGTATTCGCGGGATGCGCCACACGCGATTCATCCGCTCTGCTTGTCCTTCACGAAAGCGCTGTTTTGCTGGGCCGCGCAACCGAAGCGGCCGTGGAGGGGGCAGTTGCCCTGGTGGATGACAACAGCGTTCAGAAGGCGTGCGAGGGCGACATCGAAGCCCTTGAGGGAATGCTTCTGGTCCAATCCGGAACGCACGGCCTTGCTCCGGGCGACCGCGGCCTGCCCGGAGCGGTGTCCGAGGCCGGTCGCAGCACCGCCGACGCCGCATACTCCCTCAGCCGTTACACCAGTCTTCTAAGCATGCTCACCGAGCCTTCCGGGGCAACAAGGGCGATCTGGAACATCGCGTCCATGCCGCTTTCAGGGCCGCTTGCGGCCGCCGCGGCGGTCCTTGCCGAGCAGGGCGTTCTCGAACGCGACACCGAACGCCTTCGCCAGGCAATGCGCAGCGCGGCCCCCGGGGTGGACAGCCTCTGCGCCACGGCCTCATCAGCGCTGGGCAACATTTCCCTTGCTGTCATGGCGGCGTACCAGGACATGTCGGCCAGGCTTCTCCGCAGGATAGTCGCCACGGGCAACCCCGAAGCCCAGGTGCGCGAGCTCCTGGCCCTGAATTCCAGGGCAACCGCGATCCTGTGCGGGCTCGAGAAGGCCCGGGCCGCCTGGACGGCGCTGGGTGCGGCCCACCGCGAAACGGCTTCCGCCCTGGGAAGCGGGGCTCTCTCGGTGAGCCTCATGGAGCTTCTGGAAAGGATGGGCGAGTTTGAACACGGGCCTCGTTGAAGCTCTCATGCGGGTGATCGAAAAGCTCCGCGCCGCTGAACTGCGCCTCCTCGCGCAGGGCCTTCCGGAATACGCCCGCGAGGTCAGGGTAAGGATGGAAGCGCTTTCCCGCTACAGGGACGCGCTGATAACCCGAAGGCTGAGGGACGACTCAGCAAAACTTGCGGCCCTCACCGAAGACCTCGACGGCTGTTCGGCCGATCTCGCCCTTTACCTTGAAGAGAAGGTCAAGGCCGACAGGGCCATGAACGCGGTTCTCGGCATGGTTACATCAGCCCTTGCGGTGCTTGCGGCCCTGACCGACCCGGTCTGATCCCCCGGCTTGCACCCTGCCCCTCTCCGGGGTAGGTTTCCGCAGCCGAAGGAGAAGCATGGCGCAGCAGATCGTTGTTTTCGCGGTAATAGCTCTCTCCCTTTACTTCTTCGTAAAAAGCAGCATCCGGTACGACGTGACGGCCGTCATGGCCCTCATAGTCCTCGTCGCTGCGGGCGTGGTGCCCCCCGACGAGGCTTTCGCGGGCTTCGGCCACCCGGCGGTCGTGACGGTGGCCGCGGTCCTCATAATCAGCCGAGGTCTTCTACATTCGGGCATCGTCGACTTTTTCGCGAGGAACCTTATGCGCCTCGGGAAGGGCCTGACGATCCAGGTCCTTGTTCTGACGTGCCTTGTCACGCTGTTCTCCGGCTTCATGAACAATGTGGGCGCCCTGGCCCTTTTCCTGCCCGTGGCTCTCAGGATGGCCCGGAGAAGCGATCGCAGCCCGTCCCTGTACCTGATGCCCCTGGCCTTCGGCTCGCTTCTCGGCGGCATGACCACCCTCATCGGCACCCCTCCCAACATCATCATCTCCCTCTACAGGGCGGAGGAGCTGGGCAAACCCTTCCTCATGTTCGACTTTATGCCAGTGGGGCTTTCCGCCGCGCTGGCGGGGGTGTTCCTTCTTGGGTTGTTCGGCTGGAGGCTTCTGCCCAGGCGCGCCACGGGACATGACGAGAAGGTGCTGTTCCGAATCGAGGAGTACATAAGTGAGCTGAAGGTTCTCCCTGGTTCACGGTTCATCGGCAGGACCCTTGGCGAACTCACCTCCCTGGGCAAATGGGACATACTGGTACTTGCAATGGTGCGAGACGGTGCGAGGATTCCCGCTCCCAGGGCGCATGAGAGGGTGAACGAGAACGACATCCTTGTTGTCGAGGCCGACCCGGAACTCCTTGGTGATTTCGCAGAGCACGGGAAACTCGCGATGGCGGGAAAGAACAAAAGCCATGCCTTCGGCTCGGGAAGGAAAGACCTTTACGAGGCTGTTGTGATGCCCGACTCTTACATCGTGGGCAGGACGGCAAGAAGCGTCGACATGAGGAACCGCTTCGGAGCCAACCTCCTGGGTGTGGCCCGCCAGGGAAAGAAGCTGACACGCAGGCTTGGCGACATCCAGTTCAGGGGGGGCGACATACTGCTTCTTCAGGCTGTGGCCGAAGGCATACAGGACACGTTCACCTCCCTTGGCTGCCTTCCCCTGGCGGGGCGCGACCTCAGGCTGGGCGACAAACCCCGGATCCTTCCCGCGGTGGGCATCTTCGGGGCCGCAATAATCGTCATCGCCTTCGGCTGGCTCAAGGTGCAGATCGCTCTGGTGATAGCCGCGGTGGCCATGGTGCTCTCGGGTCTGGTTACGCTCAGAAAGCTCTACGAAAGCATCGAATGGCCGGTTATCGTGATGCTGGGCGCCCTCATCCCTGTCGGTGAGGCGCTCGAGACCACCGGCGGCGCCGACAGCATCGCGGGACTGCTTCTGCTTCTGGCAGGGCACATGCCCCCCGTCCTCACGCTGGTGGTCCTGATGGTGATCACGATCCTTCTCACCAACATCATCAACAACGCGGCGGCAGCGGTCCTCATGGCCCCCGTTGCCATTGGCATCGCCCACGGGCTCAACCTCTCACCCGACCCGTTCCTCATGGCTGTGGCGATAAGCGCCTCGGCGGCATTCATGACCCCCGTGGGGCACCAGTCCAACACGCTGGTGATGGGTCCGGGCGGCTACCAATTCGGGGATTACTGGAAGCCCGGCCTTCCTCTGACACTGATAGTTCTGGCGGCATCCGTCCCCGCCATCCTCAGGTTCTGGCCGTTCTGACAGACTCTTTTCAGGAGACGGGATGGACGAAGTCTTCAGCGGACAACACAAAGTACATGCTGATTGCAGCCCGAGGGAACGTTTGACTCTGTACACGTATTTGTGTACAATTGCTCCATGAAGAAACTCGATTTGGAGAGAGAGCTTCGATCGAAGGGTTGGTCGTTTCTTCGTCATGGAAAGCGACATGACATCTGGACCGACGGAGAGCGTGAGGAAGCGATCCCCCGTCATAAAGAGATCAACGAAAAGCTTGCAGGAGCAATTCTCAGTCGAGCTGAGAGGAGAAAGTGATATGCGTCTGTCCGGGAGAGTTTACAAGGACGGAAAGTTCTGGCTCGCCGAGCTGCCAATTCTCGATGCCATGACTCAGGGTCGTACGCGGAAGGATGCCTATGCCATGGTTGAGGACCTTCTGGAGAGCCTGGCGAACCGTCCCGGTTTCAAGGTCACTGTACATGCCGGCAAACAGGGGGATTTCGAGGTCAGTTCAACCGATGCCCGTATACTTGTCAGCCTGTTCCTCAGAAGGCAGCGTGAAAGAAGCGGTCTGTCGCTTTCCGAAGCCGCACTCCGTCTGGGCGCCAGATCGCGGAATGCCTACGCCCGCTACGAGCGGGGGACTTCCATGCCCAGTCTTGAGAAGCTGGCCGAGTTGTATCAGGCGGTTGCGCCAGGAAGAGATATTGTTCTGCATCAAAACGCAACGGTCTGAACGTAACCAACGCACCGCCGTTCCTGGAACCCTGTTCAGCTCTTCCGCAGCGCGAGCAGTGTGAAGTCGTCGGAGAAGTCGCCGGATCCCTGGAACGCCGCGGCCTCGCGCTCGATCAGGGCAAGAAGCTCTTCGAGGGGCAGCCCGGTGTTACCGGCGACCAGAGAGCGAAGCCTTTCTTCGCCGAACTCCTCGCCCGCGGGGTTCATCGCTTCGGTAACGCCGTCGGTGTAGAGAAGCAGGGTGTCGCCGGGCGAGCAGTTCACCACACCAGTCGCATAGTTCTCACAGGCCTGAACCCCCAGAAGCAGCCCACCCTCGCAGAGCAGTAAAACTTCGCCCGACTTCCTGAAAAGCATGGGAGGGTTGTGGCCGGCGTTCACGAATGAAAGCGTGCCTTCTGATGGTGACCAGCCCGCCGCGAAAAGGGTGATGAACATGTCGTCGGGTGTGTTCTCGAACACCATCCGGTTGATGGTTCCCAGTGCCGTGTCGAGGGGAAGACCCGCCTGCAGGGCGGTTCGCATGGATGCCTGAAGGTTGGCCATTATGAGGGCGGGCCCCATCCCCTTGCCAGAAACGTCTCCGACTGCCACAAGAAGCTTGTTCTCCTGAAAGATGAAGGCATCGTAGTAGTCGCCGGCCACATCGAGGCATGGTTTGATCCGGGCGGCCAGTTCACAGCCCGGCACGACCGGGAGGCTAACGGGAAGCAGCCTCTTCTGAACCGTGCGGGCCAGGTCCATCTGGCGTTCGAGAGCATCCTTCCGAACCCTTTCCTCAAGGAGTTCGAGGTTCAGAACGACAAGGCTCATCTGGCCCGAGAGGGCCGACAGTATCTCGAGCTCGTCGGAAGTGTAGTCTTCGCCATTCATCTTCGAGCCCACCGCCACGAACCCCAGAAGCCCCTCGCCTGTGGAGAGGGGCATGAGAAGGGCGGCCGACCGGCTTTTGAACCAGTGGACCTGAACAGGCGTCAGATCGAACCTCCCGCTGGCCACTATCTCGTCCAGCGGCAACGGCTGGCCCATTTCCGCAAGGTCACGGAGAAGGCTGTCTGCTGCGCTGAAGGGGGCCGGGTCGCCGGAAAGAGCCTCCACGCAGCTTCCGCTGCGCAGAAGAACGGGAACGATGTCGCGCGTGCCCAGCCCTTCCCCCAGCCTGAACCCCAGTTCGGTCCAGAAAACGCCCGCGCCCGAGCTGGCCATTCCCGACGCCAGGAAGTCTCGAAGGAGCACGCGGAGCTTAACCCTTTCAGGGAAGAACCGCTCCTCAAGACGCACGCGGATGCGGCGCTGCGTGGGACCGAAGCCCATGGCAAGCAGAAGCCCCAGCACGAGTGTGGGGGTCTGGTTCGTCACGTTCATGCGGGAAAGAACGAGTTCCGCGAAAGCCCAGAGAACGCCGACAAGCGCCACCAGCAGGAGGATGTTCACCCCGAGGAACCGGGTACTGCGCTTGATCCGGGCCTCCAGCGCCATCAGCCTGTAGCGGCGGATCGCGTAGAGGAACGAAGCGGGGAGAAGTGCGAAAAGGACGAAAAGAACGTTCCCTATCATCAGCCTCGTGGCGAACGGTACGCTCGCAATGGGAATGAAAAGCGCGAACAGCCAGATCAGAATGAACTGTCCGGCAAGCCCCGGCAGCGCTCCCATCAGAACGATCCGTACCTGGCGCCGCTCGACCGGGTCTGAAAGCCGCCGGGAAGAACGGTACAGAAGCGCCAGCGAGAGAAGGCAGTAAATCGTCACGAAAATGAGGGTCACAAGACTGTCGTTTTCCTGCTCGACCCCGCTTGAGAGCTGAATGAACCCGATTACAGCTATGACCAGGGCCGGAACGAAAAGCAGAACCCCCACAGTCTTCCTTCTGAAAGACGCCTGCTGCCTTGGAAAGAGGATGGCCAGCTTTAGAAGGAATGCCCAGGAGAACTGGGCGAAGCACCAGAGGAGTGTCCTGAAAAGGGGCGGCAGCGTGAACGAGGCGTACCCGTCCGCGATCGAGCCCCACGCAACGGCCAGTGACGCGGTCATGGCCAGGCTGAACATCACGAGCGAGCGCACAGTGGACGATGGCTTGCGCTTCAGAAGCCCGATGTACGCTATGGCGAAGTACCCAAGCGCTATAAGCACCCTCAGGGCGAAGCTGGCATGTGTGAGAAGCTTGTAGCCCAGGGGGGTGGAGCGGGTGACGATGCGGGCCGAAAGCACCTCACCCCCGTGCCTGAAGGTTATGGGGATGGTGTCTCCCGCTGCCCTCTGCGGGTTGAACACCGTGAAGTAGCCCGAGCGCGTGGCGGGAATGCCGTTCACGGTGAGCAGTGTGTCGGTGGGCGCAGGATGGGGGGGCGAGGGGAAGTCGAGAGTGTCGACCTCGGTGAATATCGAGGGCAGCGAGTCACGCAGGTGCACCAGGCTCCACATGTCGCCCATGCGGGTGAACGTGCGCAGTTTTGTGTACTCATGCACAAGCACCAGAAGCACCGCCGCGGTTACCGCAACGGCGAAGCCCAGAACGACCTTCTGTTTCAGCATGGCAAAATCATAGCAGGGATGCGGGGCGGAGGGAAGCCGCTGATCAGCTCTCGCTGCCCCGCCATTTCCGGTATTTGACGAGGTCGCGCCCCACCATTTTCAGGGCCAGCATGACCACCATGCCGTCATCCACGTAACCAAGCCCGGGAATGAAGTCGGGAATGATGTCCAGGGGGTTCAGGATGTAAAGAAGGGCCGCCGCCGAAGCGGCGATGGTGTTCCAGGGAACCTCGGTGTACTTCCTTGTGAAATGGTCTCGAAGCATGCTGAAAAGAAGCTTGATGTCCTCAAGGAATGCCGCCAGGTGCCTGCTTCCGATAACCTTGCTAAGGATCGGCCCGCGGTTGTCCAGCGCCCTTGCAACATCCTCCTCATTTGCTCCGGCTGTGTCCGATAGAAGTACCTGTTCCGCCCGACCCGAAAGCCCTGAGCTCATCAATCCACCTTCTCCCAGGTTATAAAGACCATTTGAATAAAATATACGGATCAAGGGGCGCAGCGGGTAGTGAACGAACCCTGGCAGGCCCGGTCAGCGAAGCTTTCCAAGTATCGTGCCGACCCATTCCCTCGTCTTCTCCATCTGCGTGCCGGTGTCATTTGTCCTGGGTTCCTGAAGGTCAAGCTCTCCAAGGATAACTCCTCCCGGGATCGCGTCCCTCATCTTGCGGAAGACCTTTCCGGGGCCTCCGCCGTGGCAGCAGAACAGGGCCACCGGCTTGCCGGAGAAGCTGTACTGGGAGAGAAAGGTGTGAAGCGGCGGGGAGAATGACCATGCCCACACCGGCGTGCCGATAAAGAACATCCCGTAGTCGTTGGGGTTCAGAGCCAGGGGTTTCAGCCCGGGCTTTTCCCGCATGAGAACGGATTTCCCACCCCACAGGTATCGTGTGAAACCCTTGACGGACAGCTCCTTCTCGGGTGAAAGCTCAAGAATGTCAGCGCTCGCCTCTTTTGCGATGGTATTGGCAACAAGACGGGTGTTCCCGTCCATGGAATAGAAGACAACAAGCTTTTTCATTCTTCCTCCCGGTCACGAACCGCGAAAGCCGTCAATGTTTTCCGCCCACATCGAACCCGCACTCGGAAAGGGCTTTCAGAAGCTCCTGGGGGTCGCCTCCCCACAATCCGAGCTTTCGGGAGATGTGTTCGGTCCAGCCGTAGTCCTCAAGGGTGAAGGTCTCTTCCCTTCCCTCGGGAAGGGGGATCATGTAGTTGGCCCTTCGGTAGTATTCCTGCTCGAGGTAGCCCTCGTCCATCTCCCGCATGGCCTCGTCCACCCTCTCGTCCGGAAGCTCGGGGTAGGTGTCCTCGAAGAGGTGGAACGAGAGCGGGTAGCGCGGGCGCACCGGGGGGTCTTCGTCGGGGTAACCCATGACAAGCATGACAAGGGGAAAGACACCGGAAGGCAGATGGTACTGCTCGCGTATCTTCCCCGCCATGAAGGGGGCGGCCCCTATGAAACAGCTGCCCATCCCCAGACTCTCCGCGGCTGTCACCATGTTCTGGGCCATGTAAGCGGCATCCTGCATGCCGAACAGTATCGTGTACAGGTCCGACGCGGCCCTCTGCCAGCCGCGGCGCGCCATCACCTTCTCCATGCGGTGCGAGTCCACGCATATGGTGAAACACAGCGGGGCCTTGAACGGGTTCTTCCCGCTGTTGCGGGAGAGCAGAACGCTTCCGAGCTGCATTGCGAACGGCGCCTGCTGGCCCGCCCTGACAACCGTGGCAACCACCTCGTCAGAGGGCGCGTCGGGCCTGTACCTGCGTATCGACTTGCGGTTCATGAGCGAATCAATGACAGCGTTGCTGATCATGTCTTTCCTTCCGGTTCCGTTGGGGAGACAATACGCCGGGGGCGGTTCCCGTCAATTCCCGGGGGCTGTTTTCCGTTTTGGATGTGTTTATTGTTGAACGCGCATTTCGGAGGAGGGGAAACTTCCGCGATGTGAGGGTTGGTCGTATTGACTGAACACGGTGCTCTGCTCGATGCCCTTCGGTTTCAGGTGTGGACCATGTCCGACGAGTACACCTACGGGTCCGCAAACAAAGCCCACGCCGTTTTTCTGAAAAAGAAACCCGAAGACCTTTGCGGCAGAAAGATCCATGACATCCTTACAGAAGACATCGCCGACGCCCTGACCCGTGGCGCGGTGCGGGCGTTCCGTACCGGAACCGTCTGCGAGACCGAAGAAATGGTGCCCGACGGGGAACGAAACAGGCGCCTGCTTTCCATACAGGCAGCGCCAGAGTTCGACAGTGACAACAAGGTCTGCCGTGTCATCTGTTCCGCGACGGACATCACCGATATCAGGAAGGCCGAATCGGCGCTCAGGGAGAGCCGTGAGCGGTTCGACCAGATGGCCCGGCAGAACCGAACCGTGGTCTGGGAGGTCGATCCCGCGGGTGTCTTCACCTTCGTGAGCCCCGTGGTCAGGGATGTTCTGGGTTACAGGGTCGATGAACTGGTCGGTAAACTCCACTTCTACGACCTCCACCCCGAAAGGGGCAGGGAGGCGTTCCGCAAGAGCGCGATGGAGGTCTTCGGCCGGAGGGAGATGTTCCTCGGCAAGGTCAACATGGTGCTTACAAGGGACGGCCGCCCGCTTGTCATGTCGACCAACGGCGTCCCCATGCTGAACGCGGACGGTTCGCTCCGTGGTTACAGGGGAAGCGACACCGACATCACAAGGCATCACACCGCCGAGAAGGCCCTGAGGGAAAACGAGGCTCTCTACCGGGCCACCATCGACACGCTCGACTGCAGCCTTCACATCATCGACAGCGACTTCCGGATAGTGATTATGAACCGGACCTTCAGGGAGTGGTGCGAGAAGATAGGCATCAACACCGAAGCCGTCGGGCTGAACCTTGGAGAGCAGTTCCCCTTCCTGGGCGACTCCGTGATGGGTGAGTACGCAAGGGTGATGGACTCGGGCGAGCCGCTGGTGACAAGGGAGGATACCGAGCTGAACGGAACGGTCTACTCCACCGAGACCCGGAAGACCCCGATCATGTTCGGCGACGGCAACCCAGGTGTTCTGACCACCATCACCGATTTCTCACAGCTCAAGAGGGCCCAGGAAGCGCACGAAGAGCTTCGCGGGAGGTATGAGCAGCTCGTCGAACTGATCACCGACATCATCTGGATCTACGAGACCGATTCCCGCGGCGGGTTCCGCTCGGGCACCATATCACCTGCGGCCGACAGGCTTCTCGGGCTTCCCCCGGGAACGATCAACCACAGTTTCGACACCTTCTTCTCACATGTTCATCCCGAAGACCTGCCGGCCCTTCTCAGCACTCTCAGAGCCGGCATCCAGACCCGAAGGGAGAGCGGTTTTCAGGACTACCGGGTGATACGTGCCGACGGCAAAACCCTCTGGTTCCGCTCGCACGCTTCCACCCATGCCCTGCCCGGAGGAGGTGTTGCAGTCTTCGGGATCACCACCGACATCTCCGAACAGATGAATGCCGAACGGATACTGAGGGACAGCGAGGAGAAACACAGGCTTCTTTTCCTGCACGCCATCAGTGCGATCGTGATGTACGAGCAGGTCTGCGACGGGTCGGGCCGGCCCCGCGACTACACGATAATCGATGCCAACCCCGCTTTTGAAAGCATCACCGGCATGAAGACAGGGGACGTCCTGGGCCGCCGCATCACCGAAGTGTTTCCGGGCATCGGGAACTCGCAATTCTTCACCTTCTTCGGCAAGATGGCGCGCACGGGCATCCCCGTCAACTTCAGGTACTTCATGGAACCCCTTGGAAAGCACCTGTTGATCAACGCCTACTCCCTGGGCAACGGCCGCCTGGCATCGGTGTTCACCGACATCACCGACGAAACCCGTGCCCAGGAAACCATCCGTGCCGGTGAAGCCAGGTATCAGGAGGTTGTATCATCCATCTCCGACATTATCTGGCGCTACGAGGTCGACGAGAGCGGGCAGATCATCGACAGCTACATGTCCCCGGCCGCCGGGAGGATTCTCGGTCTCGACCACGACATAAGCTTCCAGGAGTATTTCTTCCACATCCACCCCGAAGACCGACAGAGAGTGATCGAGCACTTTGAAAGGGGCATGGCTACCTGCGAGCAGAACGCCGAGACCGAGTTCAGGGTCTGCCCCCTCGGCGGGGGGACTGCCTGGATGAGGGTGAGGGGCTCGGCGAACCAGCAGCCCGACGGGCACATCGTGGCCTCCGGCACCGGTATTGAGATAACGAAGGAGAAGCACGCGAGGCACGCCCTGCTTGAGCGCGAGGAGATGTACCGCGCCCTCGTCGAGGGACTTCCCGATTACGTCGTACGGTACGATTCGCAGGGGCGGCACCTCTTCGTCTCGCGTAACGTCTGCGAGCTGACAGGGAAAGACCAGTCGCAGATGATGGGCAAAACCCATCGGGAGATGGGTCTTCCCGAGGAAACCTGCCTGTTCTGGGAGCAGAACATCCGAAGCGTTTTCGATGGGCAGCACACCGAGATGGAGCGCAGCTTCACCGAAGGCGGGATGCAGGTGGTTCACAACATCCGGTTCGTACCCGAACGCAGCGATGATGGAACAGTGAAGTCGGTTCTGGCCATAGGCCGCGACGTGACCAGGCGGGTCCGTGACGCTGACACCCGGGAAAAGCTGCAGGCAAGTCTCAACCAGGCCCGCAAGATGGAATCCATAGGAAGGCTTGCGGGTGGCGTGGCCCACGACTTCAACAACATGCTCGGTGTCATTCTCGGTTACACCTCCACCGCGCTTGACCAGCTTCCTCCCGGCCACCCGCTGCGGTTCCAGCTCGAAGAGATACTCAAGGCAGCCGAGCGTTCGGCCGAACTCACCAGGCACCTCCTTGCGTTCGCAAGGCAGCAGGAAATCCAGCCCGGGGTGGTTGACCTCAACAGGTCAATGGAATCGCTCTCGAAAATGCTCAGGCGACTGATCGGCGCCACCATCGAGCTGGTCTGTCTTCCCGGCGAGAACCTCTGGCCGGTGATGGTCGACCCCACGCAGATCGACCAGATCCTCGTGAATCTTTGCCTGAACGCCAGGGACGCCATCGGTGGCTCGGGCACCGTCACCATTGAAACACGGAACATCGTTGCGGACGAGTCGTACTCGGCATGGCACCCTGGCTTCCCTCCCGGCGACTTCGTGATGCTTGCGGTGAGCGACGACGGCTGCGGAATGGACAGGGACACCATCGACAAGCTCTTTGAACCCTTCTTCACGACCAAGGAGCCCGGCAGCGGCACCGGCCTCGGACTTGCCACGGGCTACGGGATAGTCAGGCAGAACAACGGGTTCATCAACGTGTACAGCGAACCCGGTCAGGGCACCACGTTCAAGGTTTACCTGCCAAGGTACGAGGGAGAGGAAAAACCCAGGGAGGAGAGGGTTGAACAGCCGGTCCGTGGCGGAACCGAAACCATCCTCATCACCGAGGACGAACCCTCGATACTCCAGCTCAGCACAGCCATGCTCGAATCCCTGGGCTACGAGGTCGTGGCGGCCGACACACCCGGGCAGGCCATTTCAATTGCCGATTCCACAAAAAAGCAGTTCGACCTTCTCATTACCGATGTGGTGATGCCGGGAATGAACGGCAGTGAGCTTGCCGCCCGGATAACCGGGAAGTCCCCGAAAACCCGGGTCCTCTACATCTCGGGGTACACCGCCGACGTCCTGGCCCGAACGGAAGGCGCCGAACCCGCAAACGGCTTCCTCCAGAAACCCTTCTCCAAGTTCGACCTTGCTGAAGCGGTCAGATCGGCGCTCGATCGCTGAAACATTGTCCCGGCACAGAGCCCCAAGCATGTTACGGGAAACAATCGGAGAGCGATGACCGCAACTCCCGACCCGATAACCAAAGCAGCATGCCGCTGGCTCCTCGCGGGAGCCGGACCCGGCCGGTACGATGGCCCCGACCCGGCGCCAGGCCACGACCTCACAAGCCTTCTCTCAAGGGAAAGGGGCAACAGGGACGAAAGGCTCACCTCATCGGCAAAGTGGTTCCACCTTGAACAGACGCTCAAGCCGGTCCTGAAAAGCCTTGACCACGAAGTCTGGGCCATCAAGGGGTTCGACCTTGCAAGAAGCGTCTACCCCTTCCCCGGGGGAAGGCCCATGAGCGACGCCGACCTCCTTGTGAAGCCCGAACACCTGAGAAGCGTGGCAGACACGTTCACGAAAATGGGCTGGCAGGTCATGGATTCCGGCGACGGCATCATGTCGTCGGGGATAGTCTCGGAAACGAAAGCCATAAAGAACGGCGTCATGGCCGAGCTTCACACCCACATCTTCTACTTCCCGGCCACCTTCCCGGGCAGGCTCCCGGAAGACCTCACTCAAAACGGCAGACCGCTTGAGCGTAACCTGATGGGCCTTGCCTGGCACAACGCCCTTCTCATCGTAATCCTGCACATGATAACCAACACCGCCATAAGGCCGGTCTGGTGGGCCGATGTCTGCCTGCTTGCAAGGAAGATGGAAGAGCAGGGAACATGGAGGGAGTTCACCAATAGCGCGCTGAAGACAAGACTCTCCAACCCCATCAACGAGGTACTGAAAACTGCAGCAGCACTCGGCGCTCCGGTACCGAAAAGAACAACCGACCTTCTCAACGAAGGGAACACAAGGGCCGAAGCCCTGCTCACCGCCATCAAAGCCCGCCGTGGCCTCCCCACCCTCCAGAACCTCAGGCACCTCCAGGGTTGGAAGAGGATCAGCTGGTTCCACGCCATGCTCTGGCTGGCCCTGACAAGGCAAAGTCCGCTTAGGGGGCAGCCAAAGGGGTGAGGGAAAGCCCCTAAAGGTGGCTTACATCACCCATTCTCACCACGAGGTCGTAGGGTTTTCTCAGAGAGAGAAGACGGCGTTCACGGCACCACTTGCCGATCGTCCGGCCGCCGGAGACAAGCCGGACGACCGAGGGGCCATCGGTGGCCACTGTAACCACGTCAATTCCGGGTCTCCAGAACAGGCGCACAATCCCTGACTTTCGAAGGCAGGAGTATGCCCGGCGCGCCAGCCGCCGTGGGATTCCCTCGCGCGCCACCAGCCCGGCCCTGAGCATGCCGGCGGCTCCGCCGGCAACAGGTGTCTTTCCGCGACCGCAGTGTTCAAAAGATGTCACGCGTCCCAGCACTGTGCTGAAAGGAACCATGTCGATCATGTCCGGCGGGTTGTCATCCCCCCTGGCCAGGAGATGGCCGTCACAAACATCGATAACCCGGTGAACCACATCCTCGCCTCCGGGCTGTTCTCTACGAAAGATCACGACATCCCCGCGCCGAAGCTTCGAAGGCTCTACCGCCTCGAAGTAAAGGCAATCGCCGGGAGCGAATGCCGTTCCCATGCTTCTGCCCCGGTAGAACCTGAAGGAGGATGGTTTCAGGGGTTCAGGCATTTCACGATCGCTTCCCTGTCGACGTGGTCTTTTGGAAACTTCATGAGGTACGCTGGAGCAGCCGTCGACAGATCGCGATAGAGGTCGAACAGCTTCGTCCGATATGCTTTCGGGACCATGAACCTTGCGGCCTGGTGCTCATCCCAGAGGAAGGAGAACAACTCCCTTGGTCCCAGTTTCTGAAGGGAAAACCCATCAGCCTTCTCAAGCAGGAAAAATGCTCCAGGAACGGCGCTTCCTGTGTTCGGCTCGAATCTGGTCCAGGGTGTTCCGTAGGCAAGCCAGTTTCCATCGGTGTGTTTTCTGAAAAGGACCTGGTCATCGGAAAGAACACTGCAGTCCCTGCAGAGATCTGCTGCAGTGGTCTTGCCTCCGTCATCCATGGCCAGGAACACGGCCGCCATGCCTCCAAAGCTGACGCATGAACTGTGAATCAGAAGGGCATTGAAATCGTGCAGAAAAACTGAGAAGACGGTTGGGTCAACCCGTGCATTTCTGAGCGAAGCAGCGTTGTCGCGAGTGTGGAATGAAGCGATCCGGTGGTTGCTGTAGTCCTTTACCACGGCTGAATCCGCTCTGATCTCAAGAGTCACCATGGACGAGTGATCGGCGCATTCCTTCAGGGTCTGCAGCAGGGGGGGGAAGGAAGACAACCGGCAGTTCTCTCCGGGACAGTGGGAATCGTGAAGGGTCAACGAAAAAAAGGGAAGAAGGTCACGGATGCCTGATTCAGGCTCACTGTCCGCTTCAGACCCTTCGGCCAGTCTGTAGTGAACCCGGACATCGATGGCCGATGAATCGGAAAAAAAAGCCCGGAATCGTTCCAGGCCAAAGCAGTTCATTTCCATGTCGGACAGTATTGAAAAACGCACTCCGCCGAGGCTGAACCGGTTCTCCTGTGTTCTGGAAATACTCAGCCTACATGCATGGAGCCGATTGAGCAAACATTGGCTACATTTCCCCCGGCCTTGCAGCCGCCTATATCGGGGGTGAAACCTGTCGGCTGGCAAGCCATCGATGTCTGCTGAGGTCTGTCGCCATTCGCGCACGTGTATGTAGTTGGATTGCTTCCGCCAGCGCAAATCCCAAGAAACTCGGTGCCCACGACACCAAGACCCGAAAGGTTCATTGCCTGCGGTTTTATGTAGGGCTTTCTATTACTCATTATGGCCTCCTGTTATCTATCAAATATAGCGATTCGTGACCGGGGGAAAAGCCCGAGGTTTTCAGCTTCCCTGCAGAAGCCGTAAGGGGCGTTCAGTTTTCCGCCAGTGTTGTAGTTTGAGGCAACGCAGGTACCCTTGCAGAATCTCATGTGTACACATTTCGAGCAGATTCCCTCGAGCTGATCCGGAATCAGTTTTCTCAGTTCAACAAGCTTTGGTGAGTTTCTCCAAATCTCATCAAGAGAATCTGTCTTCAGGTTGCCGTACAGAAGTTCATCCACCGAAGTGCCGATGCCGCAGAGCGCAAGATCGCCATTGGCCAGCAGACCGATGATGTTGTGAATGTTGCACCTTCCGGGTGCGTTTCTCAGGAAACGCGCCGGCATCTGGAATGCGAAGGGGATGTCGGGCAGCACGGATATCCCTGTAACCGGCACGATCTCGTCTTCGATCATTCGGCTCAGCTCGATGATCTCCGCTACAGAAAGGGCAAGCTCGCTGAAATCCCTACCCCGCCCGGCTGGCTGAACATGGTTGAACTTCACTGAGCCACAGCCAATGCTTTCGGCCAGTTGGACCACACCCCGTATCTGGGCAACATTGTTCTTGTGAAGGGTGCATATCATCTGGGGTCTTATGCCCGCTTCCACAAGGTTTTTTATACCCTGAACTGCCTTATCGAATGATCCGTCAACCCTTCTCAGCCAGTCATGGGTGCCTGCCTCGGCGCCGTCAACGCTTACCGAAACGAAAGTTGGCTTGGGAGTGGATGCAAGGAACCGGGCCACTTCCCTTGTGACAAGGGTACCGTTGGTTTCGACAACGATCTCAAGGCCCTCGTTGGAGATGAGCTCAATGATGCCCTTGATCTCCGGGTTCAGAAGAGGTTCGCCTCCGGTCAGTTTCACCGAACGCAGTCCCAGCGGTTTTCCCTGTTCCACCGCCTTCTTCACGAGTGCGAGGCTTAAATGAAGGCCATGGGTTGCTTCGGCTGCCTGAAACTCGGGATTGATCCAGCAGTGTGAGCAGTTCAGGTTGCATGCTCCCGATGCGTACATGTAAATGGTGTCAAGCATCGGAGTCTCGAGAGAGTTTTCCTTCATTCGTTTTTCCCTGTGTATTTCACAACAGATAAGGACTCAATGCCATTGGCTTCAAGAAAACTCCTGTAGCAGCCACTCACTCCGGGGGCGATGATGGTTTTTCTCATCTGTTGGGTTACTCCCGGACAGCCGCCGTTACAAAAGTCGGTCCAGGGGCAGCCCGAGCACTCCGCAAGCTCCCTGAGTGATATCCCATACCTTTCCCTTACGTTCCTGATCGCGGTGCTGTTCTTCCACAGGTCAAGAAGATCATCGGTGAGAATGTTGCCCATGAAAAGGTCATGAAGCATTGAACATGGAACAATGGAGCCATCGTGGAGAATACCCATTTTGCTGAATACGCCTCCGCAGGAGGAAAGGGAACCCATCTGCCAACGGTTGGTGAGCCGGCCCGTCTGCCTGGCATCCTCCATCTCCCGGTACATTCTAAGCTTTGCCAGAGGACCTGCCTGCGCTGTAATGCGCCCGGGATATTTCAGCTGCAACTGCTCAAGCCGCAGACCCACCCTGAGTGTGTCCACGTGATCAAGGGCTATCTCTTCGCTGCAGATACAACCGGTGCCGATGGGTGAAGCTTCGTTATTGGTCATGGACGGCAGACCGATGTCTTCAAGCAGGAATTCACTCATCGCTTCAAGGTCGTGCATGTTGTGTCTGCTGATGGTAGCTCTGACTGTTACAGGAAAACCGGATTTCAAAAGGAGCCGTAGAGCCTTCACTGCTCTGTCGAAACTGCCGGGTCGGCTTTTGTTGTGCACTTCGGCGCAGGAACCGTCTATGGACACCTGGATGCTCTCAAGGCGCAGGCGCCTTTTCCCGATCGAGAAGGCCTCAATGGTCCTCTCATCGATCAGAGTTCCGTTGGTCAGAATGCTGTATCGCATCCTGTTCTCAACAACCGAATCAACAAGTTCAAAGAAGTCGGGCCTGTAGAACGGCTCACCGCCGGTGATGGTGACACGCATTACCCTTGCGTTCCCAAGCTCTCGGAAGACCCTTTTCCAGTCATCTGTGGATAGATCTTTCAGTCTGGCCATCGGATCGGCGTAGAAACAGTATCTGCAGGAGAGGTTGCAGCCTCCGGTTATCGAGATGTCAACAGATTCGGGAGCTTTCAAGTGCCTTGGAACAGTACGGTCATTTTGAGGCAATGAAACCGCCCTCTGTCATGGCTTTCACGAACTGCTCCACCTCTTCTGAGAGGTTTTCCGGTATGTCGTCATACTCTTCCGGAAACTGCTTAACAATTCTATCAACTGTTGTCGGTTCTGCGCAAAGGCTCCAGATGAACCTTCCAGTGTCATTGATAACAAGCACTTCCCCTGTATCAGGGTTGAAAAGCATGCTTCCGCTGTCATCCTCATCCCTGATGGCAACATCAGGGTTTCTGAGGTAGGTAGTCTCTCCGCTCATACTCATATCCCCTTACTGCAGTCTATAACAATATTGTACTTATAATATGTAGAATGAAAAACCTGTTCACTGGATAATACTGCCGTTGACGAATTGCGCAAGCACTTGCAGCTTGTTCTTCCGACTGGCACAGGATTGATCAACCAGAGATGACGGTACTCTCCGGATAATGCACCAGAAGCGGTTCCCAGTCTATCTCGATGCTCATCCGGTCCGAAGGGTTGACCCGTACCGGGAACTCCATGCCTTCCCTCACGAACGGAAGGATGCTCTCGGGAACAAGGGCAAGATGGCTCCGGACTTCATAGGAGTCGTCGGGAAGGATCACCTTCACAGCCATTACAAGGCAGGTGTTCCTTCTCTTCTGGTACTTGATCCCTTCCTTCCCCTTCAATCCCGTTTCCAGAAGGATTCCCCTGGCGGGGGTTCCCTTCTTCAGAAGGTTCTCACGGGCGTCGGTTCCATTCCAGATGCGTGGCCAGATCACAAAGGGAGTCACTCCTATGTACCACACCGTAGTCACGATCAAGAGTGCTATTGTCAGGTCTTCTTGGTGTTTTGCGTCTACGAACCCACTGAGCTGGCCTGTCGCTCCAAGGTAGACCCATACCACAAGTGGCATCGCGCTGAGGAACGATATCAGAATGGCCAGCGCAAGTTTTTTGGGCTGTATGGGACCCATGCATCCTCCCTTGCCGGATCAGTCCGGTTGTTCGACGAACACCGAGAGAAAGTACCTGTTCCCCGAAGCCTCGATCAGAACACCCGAGAAAAGACCTTTCACCACCGAGCCGTCCCTGGCCGTCAGGGACATTTCGATGTCCCTCGCGAAACCCTCTGATGTAACGGCCTGCTCGAGTCTCTCCGCGCTTTCCGGGTCCTGTGTCAGCCCCGTGTCAGCCACCTTGTGACCTATCAGTTCCTTCGAGCTGTAACCCGTAAGCTTCACGAAGGCCTCGTTCACCTCAACGAAAGTGCGCTCGGGGAACCTGGTCACCGCCAGGGGCAGGGGTATCATCCTGAAGAACCTGTCGAACTTCTGAAGGGCTTCGCTCTCCCTCGACATGTCCTTGCACATTGCGTAGATGCAGTCCGAGCCGTTCCACTTCCCGAACCACACCGAGGTCTCCACCGGGATGAGCACTCCGCTTTTCGTGATGAGTGGCAGTGTGCACTGCGTACTCTCGCCGGCGAGAATGGCCTGGAGCGTGGCTCTTGCCTCATCATGGAAGGGGAAGGGGTGAAGGTCGAGAACCCTCAGGTGTTTGACTTCCTCGCTGCTGTAGCCGAGCCGGGCGGCCATCGAGGGGCTTGCGCAGAGGATCCTGCCCTCGAGGTCCGAGATCGACAGCATGCTGTCCACGGTGTTGAAAAGGGTTCTGTAGTTGTGTTCGCTTTCCGCCAGAAGTGTCTCGGACTCCCTTCGCTCGAAGGCTGACGACATGATGTCTGCGGCCATCCTGATCAGCGAGACAGTGTGGTGCGACCACGAATGGTACGAGTTCAGGGTTTCAAGGCCAAGATAGCCCAGTGTGCAGTCCCTTATCCAGATCGGTACAACGAGGAACGATTTGATCGAACGGGCTTCCATCACAGCCCTTTCAGATCCGGCTTCAGGCGGCAGCTCGGAGAGGTTGGCAACAACGATTGATTCGTCGGCATTCAGCCGCTCCAGCCACCACTTCATGGCTCCCGAGGTTGGGATTGCCTGCTGAATGTCCTTCAGTGTTCTCACTCCCGGTGCGCACCACTCATGGGTATTGCTCCATGTTGTGCGGGATCGGTCGTCGAAGAGGAACACGTAGCACCTGTCGACTGACTCGAACTCGCCAAGCCGGGCGAGGGAGGTGTTTACGGCGTCGTCCACGGTTGCCGGAGATGCGTTCATGAATGTTTCGGATATGGAGAGCAGCAGTTCGAGCAACTGCCTGTGGTATTCCCTGTTCTCTTCCTCCTCGCGTCTGACCGTCACATTGGTGTGGATGCCGAACATGAGAACACCGCCACCCTCAGGCGCGCGGGATCTGACTCTCCCGCAGTCGTTAACCCATACCCAGCGGCCGTCATGGTGCCTCATGCGGTACTCGCAGGAGTACCTGTTCGATTCATCGGCAAAGTGCGCCCGAATTGCCGAGAGAACTGTACCAAGGTCTTCCGGGTGAACCATCCCCTGCCACTTCTCCCGCGAGAAGGGGTGGAGATCGGAGGGTGAGTAGCCCAGGGTCTCATACCAGAGATCGTTGCAGATCATCTCTCCGGTAGTCACATCCCACTGCCATGTGCCCGAACCAGTAGCCTCGATGATGCAGTCGAGCCGCCACTTCTCATGGATCAGACTCTCCTCGGCTGCTTTCAGCTCGGTTATGTCCCGGCCAACGGACTGGTACTCCCGAACAACCCCGTCATTGTCGAATAGTGCCCTGTGTGTCCAGTGAAAGTGCCGCATCCCACCATTGGGGAGCTTCACGCCATTGTCCGAGGAAGCGGCTGGATCGTCCTTGTTCAGCGACCTGAGGCGGTTGTGAAGGGCTGCGGCATCGGCTGAAGTCATTTGAGGGAACAACCCGGCTTTCCCGAAGACCTCTTGAAAGGCCTCATTGGAGAAGGTAAGCGTGCCATCCGGAATGAACCTGCAGATCAATTCGGACTGGTTCGCCAGTATGTCTCCGATCTGCACCTCCCTCTCCCTCAGCTCTTCCTTCGACTGTTTCTGCACAGTGATGTCGGTGCAGGTTCCGTAAGCAACAACATGCCCGTTCGGCTGCAGGTGCGCAGAGCTGCGGGACCGAAGCCAGAAAACCTTTCCGTCAGCCCTGACGACCCTGAACTCGATCTCGACATTCTTCGCAACGTTCTGAAGGGATTTCTGAAAAGCCTCCTCGACCCGAAGAAAATCATCGGGGTGGAGGTGGGCGAAGTAAACCTCGAAGTCGTTGTTCACGGAACCCTCGGGAAGCCCCAGAAGCCGGTCTGCCACAGGCGACATGAAGCTCTCCACGAAGTGGCCGTGTGAGTCGACCTCGTAGCGCCACACGATGTCCGATATCATGGAGATGACCTGTTTGTGCCGGGCTTCACCTGCCCGAAGGGCATCCAGGGCGGCCCTTGCCTCGGTGATGTCCTCACCCACGCACACGATGAGTTCAAGGTTGTCCAGGTCGTCGAACCTTGGGGTCTTGCTTATCGAGAGAAGGCGCTTCGCCCCCCCCGCGCCGGTCACCCACTCCTCGAAACGCACTGTCGCCCGGCTTTCAATCGCTTCAAGGTTCGATTTCACACACGCCGATGCGACATCCGGGGGGAAGAGCTCGGAAAGCTTCCGGAACTCCATGTCCTCTTTTTTTCTGCCGAAGAACTCCGCATGGCGCTGATTGACCATTCCATAGGTTTCGGCATCGGTGCAGAACCAGACATGAACTGGAAGGTCATCCATGGCGAGCTGAAAGATCGAAAGCAGTTTATCCGTACTGCAAGCGTGATTCACTGGCCTCTCCTTCGCCTGAAAAGCCTACTCTATGACCAGAGCGCCCTGATGGCAACGCCGTGTAACAGGAAGCAACTTTTACGGGGCGGTTGAGTAGATGCGTATAGTACAGCGCACCGAGTGAAATGAAAGTAACGGAGAATCAGTTGTGAGAAACCCCTTCAACCTTGACTATCAGACCGACGAAGACCTCGAGGCTTCAAGGCGAACCCTTCTTCTGAAGCTTCTGATAAGCGTGGCCATCATGGCCCTTGCTGTAAACGGGGTCACCGCCATTTACAGAGGCAGCAGGATACTCGCTCTGGTTGACCTCGCGATGATACCGGTGTTCCTCTTCTTCCTTGTGCTAAGCTTCAAACGAAAGCATCTCGAGGTATGCAGCTTTTTCGGTACCATCACACTCGGGCTTCTCACTCTGTTCCTTGCCTACTTCGGCGGAACGGAGAGAAGCGCGGTGGTATGGACCCTGACCTTCCCCATCATCGCGCTCAACCTGCTCGGGCCACGAAGTGGAACAGCTTTTTCAGTGCTCCACCTCGCCATCCTCATGAGCCTGTTCGCATTCGGAAAAGTGATCGACATGCCCGTCAGCTACAGCTTCTTCTGGAGTTCACGGATCCTGTTCGCCTACTCAACCGTGTTTCTGATGACCCTGATAGCCGAGAAGCTCAGGGGGACGATTCAGAACAAGCTCCTGAAAACACAGGAACAACTGGAAGAGACACTGAAGGAGAAGGAAAAGCTCATCTCAGAGCTTACCGAAACCCTGAACGAAGTTAAAACACTGAGGGGCATCATCCCCATCTGCGCCCACTGCAAGAAGATAAGAAGCGACAAGGGTTACTGGGAACAGGTCGAGCAGTACGTTCAGGACCGTTCAGAAGCCCAGTTCAGTCATGCCCTGTGTCCGGATTGCGCGAATCATCTTTACCCGGATCAGTTATCGCAAGCATGATAACACCCAGGGTGCCAAGCCCTCCAAGGTAATGAAAGAGCGAGGGGTCCTTCCCCGTGCCCAGAGGCACGCGGGGAATGAACGCTATGGCGAAGGCGCACAGCGTTGACAGACCAAGGAAGAACATTACGCGCCGGCGGGAACTTTTACGCACAGCCAGCGCGGCAAGCAGTGAGAACACGAACATCAGAATGCCGAGAGCACCGGCCACTGCAACCAGGGAGAAGTCGTCTCCCGGAAACGCCGCACTGTACCGGAAGAACTGGGTCAGATCAACAAAGGAAGCGAAGAACCCGACCACCAGTGAGAACCACATGAACATCAACAGTGTCTTCACCGCGATTCCCACCAGGATCGAATCACCTATCTCAAAGAGAAGCTGTTTCATGCCCGAAAAATAGGAAGAGAAGGGGGGGCGCGCCAGCGCCCCCCGAGCACCCTTCAGAAAAAGCTTCCATCCCATGACCGGACAGGCGGAACAAGATCACGGGTGAGGAAACCTCAAGCCCCGAAATTTCTGTGAATTGTCATGGGACTATGACATACAGAACTACACCCGGTGTTACCTGCGAATGCAAGATTTCCAGCTCACCGGTAACTGAAGACCGGGAGCTGCACCTTCTCTGGTACATGGACAAATTGCATTTCAGATTTGCAATTTGTCCATAACGCAATTATCTTCTGCCGGGAGGAAAAACATGATCAGGCGGCATCAGACGGAAAGACTGCTCTATCTGGCACAAAGGTTTCCTGTGATATCGGTTACCGGCCCAAGGCAATCCGGTAAAACCACCATGGTGAGGAATGCTTTTCCCGGGAAGGCATATGTCTCACTTGAAGACCCGGATGCGAGGTCATTCGCCATGGATGATCCCAGGGGGTTTCTGAATACTTACCCGGAAGCAGTCATTGACGAAGCCCAGCATGTTCCGCAGCTGTTCTCATACATACAGACAGCCGTTGACAGTAGCAGAATTCCAGGCAGATACATTCTCACAGGATCACAGAATTTCCTTCTTCTGGAGGGTATTTCCCAGTCCCTTGCGGGGCGAACAGCAGTTTTGAAACTTCTGCCTTTCTCATTTGATGAACTCCGTACAACCCACTACGCTGAAAGCTATGAATCTTTTCTCTACAGGGGATTCTATCCCGTGATTCACAGTGAGGAGCTTTCACCGGAGGATTTCTTTCCGAGTTATGTAAACACATACATTGAGAGGGATGTCCGCTCAATAAGCAACATCGGTGATCTGAGCCGGTTTCAGCTGTTTGTCAGACTCTGTGCCGGCAGGGTGGGCAATCTGGTGAACTTCTCCGCACTGGCAAATGACTGCGGAATATCCCATACCACCGCATCCAAATGGCTCTCCATCCTGGAGGCCAGTTACATCGTTTTTCTTCTGAAACCTTACCACGGCAACTTCAACAAGCGTCTGGTGAGGACCCCCAAGCTTTTCTTCTACGACACAGGTCTTGCCGCGTATCTGTTGGGGATTCAGTCCGAAAAGCAGATAGAAACACACTTCGCCAGAGGAGGTCTTTTTGAAAGCATGGTGGTTTCCGAATTCATGAAACATGCATACAACCTGGGTAAAGAACCGGGATGCTTCTTCTGGAGAGACAAAGTGGGGAACGAAGTGGATCTCCTTCTTGAAAGAGAATCGGGGCTTGTACCGATTGAGATCAAATCAGGCCGCACCCCGAACCGCGATTTCTTCCGCGGAATTGATTACTGGCGAAAAGTATCAGGAACAGAGGGGAAAGGATACATCATATATGGCGGCGATAGCACACAGAAGAGAACCGCCTGCAGCCTCATGTCCTGGCGGCACATCACGGATATCTGACCCGGCACAGCCTCTCTGACACTCCTTGCTTCAGAAATTCCCTTCGTGGGAACGTGGGACCAGTAAAACACGAGCGGGCTTATCCGCCGGTACTTCCCAAAAGCGGGAGTTTCAGGAATCTCAACAAGAAGGAGGTGCAGTCAACTGCAGGTTGCACTTGTAACTTGAAACCGCATGTGCAAATTTCAAGTTGAACTTGAGATTTGCACGCAATCACAGTCCAGGCAACTCAGTAAGAATGAGACAAGGCAAAGCAAAGAGCCACTCCCCTTTTTGACAATCCAGGTGAGACATATCCCCTGACGATTGTCAGTGCATAAGGGCTGGAAGGTTATGCAACGGGGACAGGGACTTTGGTGTACTACTCAGGCACGAAGCTCACATCTTTCCCGAGGGCAGCTTCGAGATGGATTACTTGCTCTACCGGGGCAAGTACCGGGGGCCCGCAATCACCGGCGGACTGAACCCCGGGCACAAAAAAGAGCATGGGGGGGCGCGCCAGCGCCCCCCGAACGCACTCAGGAAAACGCGGCCATATCCATCAGCCCGTGCCCCGAAAGGCAGAACAGGATGACCGAGGGGGTGCCGGCCTCCTTCGCACGCAGGGCAGAGTCTATGACATAGCTCACGGCGTGGGCCGACTCTGGTGCGGGAAGTATCCCTTCGCACCGGAGGAACAGCTTTGCGGCAGAGAAAACATCTTCCTGGAAAACGGCAACGGCCCGGACCATCCCCAGTGACACAAGATGGCTCACAAGGGGGCTCATTCCGTGATACCGAAGCCCTCCCGCGTGAATGGGCGGCGGCACGAAATCACACCCCAGTGTGTACATCATGTATCTGGGCGTGAGCCCCGATGAGTCACCGTAGTCGTAACGGAGTTCGCCCTGAGTGAGAGTAGGACACGAGGAAGGTTCCACTGCCACGTAGGAAACCCCCTCCCCGGAAGCAACGAACGGGAAAGCAATCCCCGCGAAGTTCGATCCCCCTCCCACACACGCAACCACCTCGTCGGGGAAATCCCCCATCTCTTTCATCTGAAGAAGGGCTTCCTGTCCGATCACCGACTGGTGAAGGCACACCGAATCAAGAACGGACCCCAGACTGTAGCAGCACGAAGGATCACCGAGGACCTGCTCAACAGCTTCACTGATTGCTATCCCAAGGCTTCCCGGGTGCGAAGCATCCTTCTCCAGAAAACTCTGCCCAGCCGATGTCAGTGAGCTTGGGCTTGCATGTACCGAAGCCCCGTGCATCTCCATGAAGACCCGTCGAAGAGGCTTCTGCAGATAACTCGCGCGGACCATGAAGACTTCCAGGGAGGAGCCGAACTGAAGGCATGCCTGGGACAGGGCGCTTCCCCATTGCCCGGCCCCCGTCTCGGTGCAGATGCGGGTTATGCCCGCCTCCCGTGCAAGAAAAGCCTGCGCAAGGGCCGTGTTGCTCTTGTGGCTCCCTGCCGGTCCCGCACCTTCGTACTTGTAGTAGATCCTTGCCGGAGTATCCAGCTCCCTCTCCAGGCCAACGGCGCGAACGAGCGGGGTCGGCCTGAACAGAGAGTATGCGGTTCTCACCTCGGAGGGTATTTCCACAAGACGCTCAAGTGTCGTCTCATGCCCGATCATCCCCCGGGGAAAGAGACACTCCATGCATGAAGGTGAGGCAACCTCCCCGGAGGGCAGCAAGGGAGGGGGCGGCAGTGACGGAAGCGAGGGTTTCACATTCAGATAAGAGGAAGGAAGATATGAAGAATCCCGCGAAGCAAAGCGTTTCATGGCACGATCCAATCCTTTTTGGAGTTACGATTCACTGATACAGGTGCTGTTGAGAAAAGGATTGGTTATGGACGGCGCTGGGCCGCCCACCAGAGCCAGGTATGGCTGATGGACACTGCGGAGCGGAAGAAGGAAGGACCAGTGATCATGGGCGGGAAAATACCAGCCAGTTATCGGGAGTCAAGGCAAAGCATGACGTAGTACCTGACACCCTTTTTGAAAAAGAAGTTCAGGGTTATTATCCGTGCAGGAAAGAACAGGAAACCGGGAGGAAGATCGTTTGAAAATTCTCGGCCAGAAACTCAGTGACGGTTCCGTTCAGGTGTTCGAAGCACCCGATCCGATCATTACCGATGGGTTTGTCAGGGTCAGGACTTTGTTTTCGGCAATCAGCGCCGGAACCGAAGGCGGTAAAGTCATCACCGGGAAAATGTCACTCCTTGGCAAGGCAAGGGCAAAGCCAGCCCAGGTAATGCAGGTTGTTGGAATGGCGAAGTCCCTGGGATTGAAGGCAACCTATCTGAAGGTCAAGAGCAAGCTTGAAGGCGCCCAGCCTCTGGGTTACAGTTTGTGTGGCCTTGTGACAGAGATTGCAGGAGATGTTGACCATATTAAGGTTGGTGACCTTGTTGCCTGTGCGGGAGGCGGGTACGCCAACCATGCAGATGAAGCCGTTGTTCCAAAAAACCTTGTCGTGAAGGTTCCCGATGGGGTAGACCCCAAAGCCGCCGCTTACACAACGATCGCGTCAATTTCGCTTCAGGGAGTGAGGCTGGCGGAACCCACGCTTGGTGAAACAGCAGTTGTCATCGGACTGGGAATCATTGGCCAGCTCGCAGCACAGATCCTTAAGGCCAACGGGTGCAGAGTATTCGGAACCGATATGGACGAAACCCAGGTCAAGCTTGCCCTTGAAACAGGTGCTGCCGATGAAGCGGGCGTTACTGGCAGAGACAGTATTGAAGCCCTTGTAAGCGATTTCACGAGGGGCCGGGGGGCTGACATGGTTCTGATCTGTGCCGGAACATCCAGCAACCAGCCCGTTGAATTGGCCGCTGAAGTAAGCAGAAAGAAGGGTCGGGTCATCTCTGTGGGAGCTGTCGGCATGGATCTGCCCCGTGATGTTTATTTCAAGAAGGAACTCACATTTGCGGTTTCCTGCTCATACGGTCCCGGAAGATATGACCCCACATACGAGGAAGAGGGTTGTGACTACCCGTACCCGTATGTCAGGTGGACCGAAGGCAGAAACATGGAAGCCATACTTGATGGAATGGCTGCAGGAACCATCGATCCGGTGAAGGCCACCACCCATGTTTTCCCAATAGACAAAGCTCCGGATGCCTACGAGGTAATCTCGGAAAAGACCGAGCCCTTCTGCGGCATGTTGATAGAGTATCCCCGCACAGAGAAGAAACATGTGAGATCGGTGCGTCTGAAAGCCTCAACCAGGCCGGTTGAAGCAGACGTAATCGGTATTGGAATGGTTGGCCCGGGGTCTTTCGCGCAGACGTTCCTGCTTCCATCACTGAAAAATGACAAGCGGGTATACTTTTCTTCGGTTTGCACAAGAAGCGGACTCACAGCAGCGGATACAGGAGACAGGCTCGGCTATCGCAAAGCGGTAGACAGCATCGACGAGGTTTTACTGGACACTGAGACCCATGCTGTTGTGATAGCCACAAGGCACAACACACATGGGGCTTCTGTCTTGAAGTGCATTGAAGCCAACAAGCCTGTTTTTGTCGAAAAGCCTCTCTGCCTTTCAAGGGATGAACTCAGGGAGATAGCGCTGAGACAGTACGAGAAGAAGACACTTGTTCAGGTTGGTTTCAACCGAAGGTTTTCCGGAGCCGCTATCGTTGCACAGGAGTTCATAGGCAAACGCCATCCACCCCTTACGATGATGTACAGAATCAGTGCCGGACACATACCCAAAGACCACTGGACGCAAACTGAAGAGGGTGGAGGAAGGATCCTTGGCGAAGCGTGCCACTTCATCGACCTTCTGCAGTTCTTCGCAGGGTCAAACCCCGTAAGTCTTTTCGCCCGGTGCATTGACACAGATGACAAATCCCTGGTTCCCGAGGACAACACTCTGATAAGCATCGAGTTCGCTGACGGGTCCATCGGCTCTATTGGCTACTTTGCCGAAGGCGGCAAGGCAATGCCCAAGGAACGCTGCGAGATCATCGGTGGCAGCCGCAGTGCTGTCAT
>Ga0351877_1057_pt1 | contig 34798 bp, 29 predicted proteins | sample BONcelFGM3001D13_FD_206775 | JGI IMG/M metagenome (GOLD analysis project Ga0351877, IMG submission 206775) | Enriched cells from coal bed in the Powder River Basin, Montana, United States - BONCAT cells FGM rep3 HSBNCT.FGM.300.1.D13 ...
AACGTGAAGATTCCCGCCGGCATCTCGTCGGGGAAGAAACTCCGTTTAGCCGGAAAGGGAATCCCGGGGCCTTATGGTGGACCGGCAGGGGATCTCTATCTGAACATCCAGGTGCTTCCCCATCCCATTTTTTCGCGCGATGGGGACGATCTCTATGTCGAAAAGACGGTCAGTTTCTCCCAGGCCTGCCTCGGTGCGACGATCGATGTGCCGACACTGAGCGGCGGGTCGAAACGGCTCAAAATCCCCTCCGGCACACAGAGCAACACGAAAATCCGCATGAAAGGGTTCGGGGTTCCCCATTTGAAAGGTGAGGATCGCGGGGATCAGTTCGTGCGGATCTTTGTCGATGTACCTAAAAAACTCACTGCCAGGCAGTCCGATCTCGTTCGAAAACTCTCCGAAGAGGGTCTTTGATCACTCCGGATCTAATTGCTCGAATCTTGCCTCGATGTGGTCAGTTCCTGACTTCCAGTCTCCTTGCTGATACATTTCACAATAAAGCCCTGTCGTTCATTGGCTATAATTACATTTAGATGCGTGGTAATAGCAAATATATATAAACATATACTTAAACTATTAATGAATTATTGCATGATATATCAGCTCGATGTAATTGATATTAAGTATAATATATATGAATGGATATTTGCATCGACACTGGGGCGAGGCCGGAAAGATGCATCATAATGGTGAGATACACCAAATGAAAGATGCTCGTTTTCAGGCGAATGTTAAAAAAGGACGAAAGGGTCCGTCATGGCGAGGTGCGCATCGATCGATGGAAATATTTAAAAGGTGACCACGTCAGCGCCGCTTCAACCGTCGCAAGTGTTTGAGAGTGGCCGGTGGAAGGCAGGTGCGCTCTTGCCTCTGAAAAATTTAATGTCGCATCGTAATGTACGAAAAAGAAATTGTCTGATAAGATATGTTATGTAAACTTATATAATGTTTTTTGACTTCATGCCCTCCTGAGCTCCATATTCCCCTGAACGGCCAAGGTATCGCCCGTTATGATCAGGACACCGAGGACGCCTGGTATTGACATTGCCCTCACGAGTCCTTTCTTTACGTCGGACTTCTTTTTGATGAGATTCCCCACCGAAGTTGCGGCCGCATCGGCAAGTGCAGTCGATTTCGATTTGATGCAGACCGCATCGGCAATACCGAAACTCAATGAGTGCCCTACCGTTCCCGATGATGTGCAGATTCCCATCGGGGTTTCATTCGCGTCGATGCTCAAGGCGATCCTCCCTGTCAGCGGCGAGTCTCCAGCAAAGATGCCGACCGAAGCATCATCCTTTACATTCAAATAAATGTCCCCTCCATTCTCAACCATTACATTAGTGCATTCCTTGAGGAGATCCTTTCCGACATGCTCCGCGATAGCCCCGGCTACAGACGCCATGGGGCCGACGACGGCCCTGCTGGAAGCCTCGAGCATATCCCTGATGATGTCGGGTGCGAGTTTGTCCCCTGAAACGGGAACGAGGGATGTTCTGAATTCAGGGTGAAGCAGGATGTACTCTTCAATCTGCACCCGGCATCTCAGGGCCGACTGGAATGCCAGGTCAGACAGATCCGAATCGGCGAGGATATAGAGATCCGTCTCGCTGATTTTAACGGTAAAACGCGAATAGTTACGATGAGATGTAAATATTCGATAGGCTCTGTCTATGTGGCCGGTCAAGGTCACTCCGATCGGGTGAATGGGGTAGCATTCGATATCAGTGCAATGTTGTCGAGCCCGGGCCGAGAAGACGCTCGAGTTCCTCTTTCAGGGGCTGCGAGATGTTGATCTTGGCATCGTTGCCCAGGTACACGACCGTCTCGCTCTGGTTGGGAAGGATGAGGTGCAGGTAACAGTCTTGCTTGCCGGGATACTTCCGGCATATCTCCCTTAACAGGCCCAGGTGACCTTCATCCATGCGGTTTGCGTCGAAGATCACATGGATGGAACTGAAGCTGACCCCGTTGTACTCCGTTAGCCGGTGGATTTCCGAGACGACGAGGCGGACGCTTTCCTCGGTGACATCGAGAGTTCCCTTGAAGAGAAGCGGCTCGTCAGAATCGATCAGGTCCCTGTAATCTCTGTATGTATCGGAAAAGACGATTCCCGTGTAGGAACCCTTGAGGTCTTCGATGGTCACATAGGCCATGGTATCCTTTCTTTTGGTCGCAATCTCTCGTTTGTGGCTGACAATACCCGCCACGGTCACCGTGTCCTTGTCCCGCATCTCCGAGATTCGCTCCGAGTCGGCATCGGTGATGAGCTTCAGTTTGTCGGCGTATCTCAGAAGCGGGTGCCCCGTAATGTAGAATCCGATGGTTTCCTTTTCGTAGATCAGTACTTGTCCGTGCTCCCACTCTGTGGTTTCGGGAAGAAGGTCTTTTTCGGTGTACTCCGGTCCCGCGGAGCCGCTTTCGGGTCCGTCGAAAAGGCTGACCTGGTCGCTTAGCTTCTGGTCCTGGGCCCTCTGCCCGATGTCCATGACCCGTTCGAAGTTCTCCATGAGCTGGCGCCTTCCGTAGCCCAGGGAATCGAAGGCGCCGCACTTGATGAGACTCTCCACGACACGTTTGTTGATTTTGCGGAGGTCCACGCGGGAGCAAAAATCGAGAAAAGACTTGAAGGATCCTTCGTTGTCCCTCGATTCGATGATGGATTCTATGGCGCTCTCCCCGACGTTTTTCACGGCGGCAAGACCGAAGCGAATGTTTCCCCCGTCAACGCTGAAATCGAGAACCGACTGGTTGATATCGGGGGGAAGTACGTTGATCCCCATTTCCTTGCATACGCTGATGTGCTTGATGACCTTGTCGCGGTTCCCTTTCTCGCTGGTCAGCAGCGCCGCCATGAACTCCACCGGGTAATGGGTCTTCAGGTAGGCCGTCTGGTAGGAAATCATCGCATAGGCTGCGCTGTGGGATTTGTTGAAGCCGTAGCCGGCAAAGGTCTCCATCTGGTCGAAGATCTTCCGGGCCTTCGCTTCGGGGATCTTGTTCTTGTGGGCACCGGCGAGGAACTTGGGCTTTTCCTTCTCCATCTCGGAAGAGTTCTTCTTGCTCATGGCCTTGCGGAAGGTGTCGGCCTCGCCCATGGTGTAGCTCGCCAGGGCGCTGGCGATCTGCATGACCTGCTCCTGGTAGAGGATGACCCCGTAGGTCTCCTTCAGGATGGGCTCGAGCGAGGGCACCTCGTAGGTGCTCTTCGTCTTGCCCTGTTTGCGGGAGATGAATTCCTGCACCATGCCGCTTTTCAGGGGGCCCGGGCGGTAGAGGGCAATCAGTGCGATGATGTCCTCGAAGCAGTCCGGTTTCATCCCGACGAGGATCTCTTTCATGCCCCGGCTTTCCAGCTGGAACACCCCGTCGGTCTCTGCCTTCGAGAGGAGCTGGAAGGTCTTCCGGTCGTCCAGGGGGATGTCGGAGATGTCGATCCCGATGCCCTTCCCCTCCTTGATGAACTTCAGGGCATCGCGGATGACCGTGAGCGTCTTGAGGCCGAGGAAGTCGAATTTTGTGAGCCCCGCGGCCGAGAGGTCGTTCATGGAAAACTGGGTCACGATGTCGTCATTGGGGCTCTTGCACAGGGGAACCCTCTCGACGAGAGGCTTGTCGGAGATGACCACCCCCGCGGCGTGGGTCGAGGAATGGCGGTTGAGGCCCTCCAGGGAGCGTGACAGAACGAGGAGCCTGCGGACCTTCTCGTTTAGCTTCTGCTCCTCCCGGAGCCGGGGCTCCTGCTTGATGGCGTCCTCCAGGGTGATGTTCAGGACGTTGGGGACGAGCTTGGCGATGCGGTCCACCTCGCCGTAGGGCATGTTCAGCGCGCGCCCCACGTCGCGGATGACCGCTTTGGCCTGCATCTTCCCGAAGGTGATGATCTGGGCCACACGGTCGGTGCCGTATTTCTCGGAGACATACCGGATGACCTCGTCGCGGCCCTCCATGCAGAAATCGGTGTCGATGTCGGGCATGCTTTTGCGGTCCGGGTTCAGGAACCGCTCGAAGAAAAGGCCGTAGCGGATCGGATCGATCTCGGTGATCCCGATGGCGTACGCCGCGAGACTTCCCGCCGCGGATCCGCGGCCGGGGCCGACGGGGATGTTGCGGCTCTTTGCGTAGTTGATGAAATCGGAGACGATGAGGAAGTAGCCGGCAAACCCCATGGATTTGATGATGTCCAGCTCCCGCTCGAGGCGTTTCTCGTACTTCTGCCTCAGTGAGGGGTCATGGCCCTGGAGGATCCTTGGCATGATCTTCTCGAGGCCCGCCTGAGCCATCTCCTGCAGGTGTTCATCGAGCGATCGTCCGTGGCCGATTTCGAAGTGCGGCAGGAATACCTGGTTGAAGTCGAGCTTGAGATTGCATTTCTCCGCGATGGCAACCGTGTTCTCGATGGCTTCCGGGCAGTACGCGAAAAGCTGTTTCATCTCATCGGGCGATTTGAGATAGAAGGCGTCCGTTGCGAACCGCATGCGACCCGTGTCGTCCATGGTCTTGCCCGTCTGGATGCACAAAAGCACCTCATGGGCCTCGGAATCGGTCCGCTCGAGGTAGTGGCAGTCGTTGGTCGCAACGAGGGGGATGGACAATTCCTTCGAGATTTCCATCAGTTTTTCATTGACCAGCGATTGCTCGGGAATCCCGTTTTCCATCATCTCGAGGTAGTAATTCCCCTCGCCGAAGATCTCGAGATACTGCCTGGCCGATGCCTTGGCCCGATCGAGGTCCCCTTTGAGGATCCAGTCGGCGACTTCTCCGTGCAGGCACGCACTCGTGGCGATGAGCCCCTCGTTGTGAGATGACAGGAGCTCCTTGTCGACGCGCGGGCGGTAGTAGAATCCCTCCAGAAATCCGGAAGAGGTGAGCTTGATCAGGTTTCGGTAACCCTGCAGGTTTTTGGCCAGAACAATCAGGTGCCGTGCCGTTTCCCCCGGCCCCTCGGAGGTTTTGTCGAACCGGCTCTTCGGCGCCACGTAGAGTTCGCAGCCGATGATGGGCTTGATCCCGGCCTTGTAGGCCTGCTGGTAGAAATCAACGGCTCCGTACATGTTGCCGTGGTCCGTGATGGCTACTGCGGGCATCTTGTAGTCCCGGGCCATCTTGAACAGGTCGGCAAGGCGGATGGTACCGTCGAGGAGACTGTACTGGGTGTGGAGGTGGAGGTGAACGAAATCGGCGTGCTTCATGAATTGCTAACCTGTTGATTTAATGGGAATATTACGTAATGCCGTCGCCGAGCTGTACTGTCGATCATACACCAGCCGTGCAAGAAAAATCAATCGTCGAGCAAAAAAAAAGCGGGGTTCCGATCCGGCAAACCCCGCCTCTTGATCCTGACCGGAGACACTGACGGATGAGCACTCAGTCCATCCGGTAATTCGGCGCTTCCTTCGTGATGATCACATCGTGAACGTGGCTTTCGCGGAGTCCGGAAGGCGTGATCCGGACAAAGCGGGCCTTCTTCCGAAGCTCCTCGATGCTCACGCAGCCCACATAGCCCATGCCCGCCTTCACACCCCCCATGATCTGGTATATGCTGTTCGAAAGGGAACCGCGGAATGGCACCCTGCCCTCGATGCCTTCCGGAACGAGTTTCAGAGAGCTTTCGATGTCATCCTGCATGTAGCGGTCCCGGCTTCCTTCTTTCATGGCCTCGAGGGACCCCATGCCCCGGTAAACCTTGTAGCTTCTGCCCTGGAAGAGGACGGTCTCGCCGGGGCTCTCCTCTGTGCCCGCAAAGAGGCCGCCGATCATGACGCAGTGAGCCCCGGCCCCCAGGGCCTTGGTGATGTCGCCGGAATACTTGATTCCCCCGTCGGCGATGATGGGGATTCCGTATTTTGCCGATGCCCGGGAGCATTCCATGATGGCCGTCATCTGGGGAACCCCGATTCCGGCTACGATCCGCGTCGTGCAGATGGAGCCCGGCCCGACACCGATCTTGACGGCGTCGACCCCGGCCTTGATCAGGGCCTCGGCACCCTCGAAGGTCGCCACATTCCCTGCAACGATCTCGCAGGCGGGGAAATTCTTTTTCGTGTCACGGACGGCATCCAGAACTCCCTTGGAGTGTCCGTGGGAGGTGTCGATGCAGATCACGTCGCAGCCGGCATTCAGGAGCGCCTGGACCCTTGCTTCCCGGTCCGTGATCCCCACGGCGCCGCCGACCCTGAGGCGCCCGAGCTGGTCTTTGCAGGCGTTGGGGTATTTCTGGATCTTCTCGATGTCCTTGATCGTGATGAGGCCTTTCAGGCTGAACTCCTCGTCGACGACGAGAAGTTTTTCGATCCGGTGCTTGTGGAGCAGCTTCTTCGAATCCTCGAGGCTGATGTTCTGGGACACCGTCACGAGCTTGTCTTTCGTCATCACATTGGAAACGCGCTGTTCGAGGTTGGTCTCGAACCTCAGGTCGCGGTTCGTCAGGATTCCCACGAGCCTGCGGCCCTTTACGACGGGCACCCCCGATATCTTGTAGCGGCTCATGAGCTCGAGGGCGTCCTTGACCTTCTGCTCCGGCCCGATCGTGATGGGATCCACGATCATGCCGCTTTCCGATTTCTTGACCTTGTCCACCTCGAGGGTCTGCCGCTCGATGCTCATGTTCCGGTGGATGAACCCGATCCCACCCTCACGGGCCATGCAGATGGCAGTCTGGGACTCCGTCACGGTGTCCATGGCGGCGCTGACGATGGGGATGTTCATGATGATGTTGTTCGTCAGTCTCGTCCTCGTGTCCACGTCCTTGGGAAGGATCGTGGACTCGGCCGGGACGAGCAGCAGATCATCAAAGGTCAAGGCCATTCTGATTTCCTGGTCCATCAAGGGTTCCTCCGGATACCGTTTCTATTCATGCAAGGGATTGGCGTCCCGTACCTCCCCGGGGTCAGTGGCTGCCGTGATCCTGGATATAATACCGCGCGTCGTTCAGGGGCAGGAAATAGGAATCCCCGGAATCGTCATAGTCGAAATACTCTGCGATCTGGTAGTAGCTCGTCCGCAGAAACCGGGCGACATGGCCATCGGATTTGACGGTGCAATAGAGAATGTTGTCTTCTCCGATCCGGAGGGACTTGCAATCCAGTTCCTCCAGGGTTTCGTCATTCAGGAGGACGGAGATCCGCTCGCTGCCCTCGGCGGGGGACCCGGATTTGTAGACGGCTGTCACGACATAGGCCGTGTCCTCCACTTCGAGGGACGCCAGGTCGTTCTCGAGCTCGATGTAATAATTCCCCGATTCGTCCCGCTTCAGATTCTGGTAAAAGAGCTTCACGATGTCCTTGCGAAACATCTCGTTGCCCTTATAGTACCAGACCCCCTCCTTGTCGATACGGATATAGCTGGGAGGAAGCTCATCCGCTTTGATTTTCATCGTCACCGTTCCCCTTATCTCCTGCTGTCCAAAAGGATGGTGACCGGCCCATGGTTGACGAGTCCCACGTTCATCATGGCCTGGAACTGTCCCTGCCCGACCTTGGTCACCTTTTCCCTCGCCTTGGACAGCATGTATTCATAGAGCTTGGTGGCCGTCGCCGGTTCGGCCGCATCCGTGAAGGAGGGTCTTCTTCCCTTACGGCAGTCCGCCAGCAGGGTAAACTGGGACACCACGAGGAGTTCACCGGATACATCGAGAAGGGAAAGGTTCAACTTTCCCTCGCCATCCTCGAAAATGCGAAGGTGGATCATCTTGTCGAGGAGAAAATCGGCGTCTTTCTCGTCGTCACCCTTCTCGACCCCGAGCAGGACGAGAAGCCCTGCGCCAATGCGGGAAATCTCAAGCCCGTCGATGCTTACCGATGCACAGTCGACTCTCTGGATGACGGCTTTCATAAGACCGCGCGGCCAAAGGGTTCAGCCGCTCGGGACCCCCTGTCGGTTGTTGCGGCATGTTAGCAAGGTTCCTTTTTCCCTTCAAGCCTTTTCTGGAAAAAGTGTCGCTTCTTGCCGGCTTCGGTTTCCCCTGATATACTCCCCCATCATGAAATCAGGGACATACGAGGATGGAACCCGGATGCAGAATAAGAAGATTACCCTCCTGAACCCATGGATTCACGACTTCTCCGCTTATGATTTCTGGGTGAGGCCGCTGGGTCTTCTCACCCTGGCAGCACTTCTGCGCCGGTCCGGGTTCAAGGTTCAGGTGATCGATTGCCTGGATCCCTTCCAGGCGGGAAAAGCTTCAGGGGGCCAAGCCGGGACACGGAAGCGTCTAAATTGGGGTTGTGGAAAGTTCCCCAGCGAGGAGATTCCGAAGCCGGAGGCACTCCGGCTGATCCGCAGGCGTTACCGTCGGTACGGCCTGTCCCCGGCCGCGCTCCGGGAGATTCTTCAGGCCGCAGGCAGGCCCGACCTCGTCCTGGTCGGCTCCATGATGACCTACTGGTATCCCGGTGTCGTCGAGGCCATCGGGGAAGTCCGGGCGGTGTGGCCCGGCGTGCCGGTCCTTCTGGGCGGGAATTACGCGACCCTTTGCCCGGAGCACGCCCGGGCCTTCTCGGGGGCCGATGTCGTCATTCCCGGCGACGGGGAGTTTGCGCTGCCCCCCGTTCTCGGGGATCTGTTCGGCTCCCGCGTCGATTTCGATTTCGAAGCAAGCGCGCTCGACAGCTACCCCTACCCCGCCCTGGATCTCATCGGCCGGCTGGATGCAGTCCCCATCCTGACATCCAGGGGCTGTCCTTATCGCTGCAGCTACTGCGCTTCAAACCTCCTCAACCGCGGGTTCCGGATGCGGGACCCCCTGCGGGTCGTCGACGAAATCGAACACTGGAGCCGGACCCGTGGTGTCAGGAACTATGCCTTCTACGATGACGCCCTGCTGGTGTGCCCGACGGACAGGGTCGTCCCGATGCTCGAGGAGATCATTCGACGGGACCTGGACGTCAATTTCCACTGTCCCAACGGCATGCACCTCCGGGAGATCACGCAGAGTCTGGCGAAGCTTCTCTTCAGCGCCGGTTTCCGGACGATCCGTTTCGGATTCGAGACCGCTTCAGCGTCAAGGCAGACGGCAACCGGGGGCAAGGTAACGACGGAAGAACTGGGGCAGGCCGTCGCGTACCTTCAGGAAGCGGGCTACGGGCGGGCGGACATCGGGGTCTATCTGCTATGCGGCCTTCCGGGGCAGGAAGCCCGGGAAATCGAGGCGGGTATCGACCTCGTGCGGGCACTCGGGGCAAAGCCGATCCTTGCCGAATATTCACCGATCCCCGGCACGCCCCTGTGGGACGAGGCCCTCCGCCACGCCCGGTACGACATCGGGAAAGAGCCCCTGTTCCACAACAACTCCCTGCTCCCCTGTATGAGACCCGACATCTCGACGGCGGACTTTCAAGCGTTGAAAAGCCGCACGAGGCTTGCGTCGCAGGAATAGGGATTCCATTGAAAAAGATTGAATTTTATCGCTTGCTTCGTCATAATGACTGAAAAATTAAAATTCCTCGCACCTTGGTGCGAGGAATTTAGAAACGTAAGGAATTGGTTTATCTTTTATCATGCTCGCTTACCCCGCAGCAAGCTGCGGGGAATGCGCGTGCAATCGTTTTCAACCAGCCCCGGCGGGGAGTTCCGGATCAGCCGGGAAACCCGGCGCAAACGTTTATGATGATCCAGTGCATCCGTAACATCCTGATCGGCATCCTTTCTTCGTTTTTTCTGTTCTGGGGGATCACCCTTCTGCTTTCCGCCTACAACCTGAAGAATCCTCTGGAGTTCATCATGCTCTTTTTCTCGTCCAATTTCATCATCCTCATCAGCGGCGCCGGCATTCTTTATGCGGCCTTTCGCCTCTGGGGAATCTGCAAGGAGAACATCAGACCGTCATGAGCCGATCGAGTCAAGGCCCAAAGGCCATTTCCCAACGTTTCGTCACCGTCCTTCTGCTGGGGGCGATTCTTGCCACGGCATCTCCCGGCGCGCTTCATGCCTACAACCTGGAGGATCGCGTTCAGAGGGTCACCCTGGAAAATGGCATGCGTGTCCTGCTGGTGGAAAGGCACACCAGCCCCACCGTATCCCTGTACATCCGCTACCTCGTGGGTGCTGTCGACGATGGCGAGGGCAAGACGGGCGCCGCCCACTTTCTCGAGCACATGCTCTTCAAGGGCACGTCGACCATCGGGACAAAGAATTTCAAGGAAGAAGAGAGGGTCCTGAAAAAAATCCGCGAGGCGGGGACGGCGCTCGACCGTGAACGGATGAAAGGGACCCGCGCCGACGAGGCCGAGGTCACGAGACGGGCCAAGGAGCTCAAGGAGCTCCAGAGCGAGGCCAAGGAGTGGATCGTCGAGAACGAGATCGATCGGCTCTACTCGGAAAACGGCGCCGTGGACCTCAATGCCTCGACAGGTCAGGATGTGACGACCTACAAGGTGAGCCTGCCGGCCAACCGGATCGAACTCTGGGCCCGCATCGAGGCCGACCGCATGACGAACCCCGTCCTGAGGGAGTTCTATACGGAGCGCGATGTCGTGATGGAGGAGCGCCGCCAGACCTATGAGTCGGTCCCCTCCCGCAAGCTGATGGAGCTGTTCCTGGCCACGGCATTCTCCGCAAGCCCGTACCGGCGGCCGATCATCGGGTGGGCGTCGGACATATCCTATTTGACGCCGGACTATCTGGAGGCATTCTTCAAGCGCTACCATTCACCGAACAACACGGTCATTGCCATCGTGGGAGACATCAACACGGCGAAAACGATGGAGATTGTTAAAAAATATTTCGGCGCCATCCCAGCTCACAAGCTCGAGGGTCAACATGTGACCGAGGAACCGATGCAGGGCGGTGAGAAACGGACGGAACTCGTCGCCGCGTCAAACCCGTATCTCATCATCGGATGGCACAAGCCGACCCTGCCCTCCTTCGAGGATTATGTCTTCGATGTCATCGAAGCCCTCCTTTCCAAGGGCCGAACCTCCCGCTTCCACCGATCCATCGTTCAAGGCAAGCAGATCGCCGAAGATGTGAGTGCCACCAACGGGATGCCGGCCAGCCGCTACCCGAATCTCTTCATGGTCGCGGGGACACCCCGACACCCCCACACTGCGGAAGAGCTGGAACGGGCCGTTTACGAAGATATCGACAGGCTCAAGAAGGAACCGGTGAAGAAGCAGGAGCTGGAGAAGATCATCAACCAGCTTCGGGCGGAGTTCATCCGCGATCTCAGCTCCAATTCCGGCCTGGCGAGCCGACTGTCCTACTACGAGATCATCACGGGCGATTATCGATACATGACGCGATACGTCGAGATGATCGAAAAGGTCACCCCGAAGGACATCATGGCGGTGGCCGGGAAATACTTCACTGAAGAAAACAGGACTGTTGCTGTCCTCATCAAGAAGGAGAAGCCGTGAAGAGAAACCTCGCCCTCAGCCTCGTCATCGTGCTGATCTCAACCGGTCTCGGTCTTGCCGAGCAGGGTGATCAGCCAAAGCCGGTTTCCTGGGCGGACCCGGACCGGCTCAGCTACGAGGAAATCAAATTTTCTCCGCCCAGGCCGGAAAGGGTCGTTCTCGAGAACGGTCTGACCGTTTACTTCCTGGAGGACCGGGAGTTGCCCCTGGTCAACATCTCCTTCATCGTCGGCGCCGGCTCCGTATTCGAGCCCCCCGGAAAGGAAGGACTTGCCGAGATGACGGGCGACGGGATGCGAACCGGCGGCGCCGCGAAGCTCACCGGAGACAAGGTCGACGAAGAACTGGAATACCTTGCCGCCCCGATTTCCATCAGCCTGGGCATGGAATACGGCACGGGGAGCCTTACCGTTTTGAAAAAGGACCTGAACAGGGCCTTCAAAATCTTTGCCGATATCATCCGCAATCCCGCCTTTGACGAGGCCAAGCTCGACCAGGAGAAGAATCTCAAGGTCGAGGAGCTTCGCAGAGTATTCGACAAGCCCCAGAGGCTGGCATTCCGGGAATTCAAGAAAGTCCTATACGCGGACAACCCCCGCGGGCGCTTGCCCGAGATTGCATCGATCGAGAAAATGGAACGGGATGACCTTGTGTCGTTTCACAAATCCTATTTCTTCCCCCGCAACCTTCGCATGGCCATCACGGGGGATATCTCGAAGCAGGAAGCCATCGACCTGATCAGCCGTCATTTCGGCGATTGGGACGACGAGGGTGACTTCGGGACGGCGCCACTCCCGAAGCCGCAGGTAAAGGCACCCCTGTACTACTATGAGAAGAAAGTCCCCCAGTCGACGGTGATCATCGGGGCGATCGGCCCCGGGAAGGAGTCACCCGATTTCTATCCCTTTACGGTTCTGGATTACATCCTGGGCAGCGGCGGTTTCCGCTCCCGGATCTTTCAAGAGGTGCGGAGCAACCGTGGACTGGCATACAGCGCGGGGAGTTTCTACGAAGGGCGCCAGGGCTACGGCTCCTTCGGGGCCTATGCGATGACGAAATCGGAGTCCACAAGCCAGGTCCTTTCTCTGATGGAAGGGATCCTGAAGGATGCCCGGGAATCGAGGATCCCGGCTCAGGATCTGCACCTCGCGAAGCGATCCATCGTAAACAGCTACATCTTCTCCTTTACCTCGTCCCACATGATTGCCTTCCAGTACATGATGCTCGAGTTCCAGGGGCTCCCGACGAAATTTCTGTCTGAATACCCCGCCAAGATCGATGCGGTGAGTCGGGAGGATGTCCTGAAGGCGGCGGAGAAATATCTCGATCCGGACAAAAAGACGATCTTCGTCCTTGGGGACCAGGGCAAATTCGATGAGCCCCTGAAATCGTTTGGCGAAGTGAAGAGGGTGAAGTAAAGGCACGTCATGATCGACAGCGCAACGTTTCAGCGGATTTCGAAGCGGATCGAAGGGTATGAGCAGGACATGATCCGTCTGCAGTGCGACCTCACGGCCATTCCGGCCCTGGCGCCGGAAAACGGCGGTGACGGAGAAATGGAGAAGGCGAAGTTCCTCGTCGGCTGCTTGCGCGACCAGGGTTTTCCCTATATAGAGAGGTGCGATGCGCCAGACGGAAGAGTCACTGCCGGATTAAGACCGAACCTCATCGCGCGGATTCCTGGGAAGAACCTCCATCGCACGGTTTGGGTCATGACCCACACGGACATCGTGCCGCCCGGGGAGACGAAACTCTGGGAGAGGGACCCCTACGAAGGTTACGTGCGGGACGGTAAAGTCTACGGACGGGGCACCGAGGACAACCAGCAGGACCTTGTGGCGTCACTTTTTGCGGCGAAGGCCTTCCTGGACGAGGGGGTCGTGCCGGAGTCATCCATCGCCATCCTTTTAGCCGCCGACGAGGAAACAGGAAGCGGATACGGTCTCGATTATGTTATCGAGAGCCGACGCAACTGGTTCCGGAAGACGGATCTCATCGTCGTGCCCGACGCGGGCAACGAGGAAGGATCCATGATCGAGGTGGCCGAAAAAAGCGTCCTGTGGCTGCAAGTCCGCACGTCAGGCAAGCAGTGCCACGCCAGCCGCCCCGCGCTCGGCAAAAACGCTTTTCGAGCCGCTTCGCATCTCGTGGTCCGCCTGGACGAACTGGCCGGGATCTTTAATGCCCGGGACCCGCTCTACGAGCCCCCCGAGAGCACCTTCGAGCCGACGAAAAAGGAGGCCAACGTCCCCAACGTGAACACGATACCCGGGGATGACGTTTTCTATCTGGACTGCCGTATTCTGCCCGTTTACCCTGTCGATGGAGTCCTTACAACGATCCGGGAAATGGCCGATGACATCGAAAGGATGTTCGATGTGAAAATCGACCTCACGCCGGTACAAAAGTACGATGCCCCGCCACCGACGGCACATGACGCGCCCGTCGTGCTGGCCCTCGAGGAAGCCGTCCGGGATGTCTACGGCGTGCAAGCCCGGCCGAAAGGAGTCGGAGGGGGCACCGTGGCGGCGGTTTTCCGCAAGTACGACTTCCCGGCCGCCGTCTGGTCGCGGTACTGCCACATGGCCCACCAGCCCAACGAGTACTGCCTGATTTCCAACATGGTGGGCAACGCCAAAGTCTACGCTCACCTGTTCCTTCAGAAATGAGGACAATGGTTTGAAGCACGAGACGACCAAGCCACTCACCTTCCCCGACCCGAACGCGTACAAGGCCCTTCTCGGGGACGGGGACAAGAATCTCCGGCTCATCGAAAAGCTGGCGGGGATCCGGATCGCGGCACGCGGGGACAAGATCACGCTCACCGGCGAAGCTCACTGCGTCGATCACGTGGAAAATCTCCTCGGGCAGATCTATCGCCTGATCCAGAAGGGATTTCCCGTCTATTCCACGGACATCGGTTTTGCCCATCGCATCCTTTCGGAGAACCGCTCCGTGCGGCTCGAGGAGATCTTCCTCGACAAGGTTTACATCTCTTCGAAGAAAAGGGTCATCACGCCCAAGAGCATTGCCCAGAAGCAATACATCGACGCCATCCGGAAACACGACATGGTCTTCGGGATCGGACCGGCGGGCACCGGGAAGACCTACCTGGCCATGGCCATGGCCGTATCGTATCTCATGGACCGACGGGTGAACCGGATCGTCCTCACGAGACCTGCCGTCGAGGCCGGCGAGAGGCTGGGGTTTCTGCCCGGGGATCTCGTGGAGAAGGTGAATCCCTACCTGCGTCCCGTCTACGATGCGCTCTATGACATGATGGACTTCGACAAGGTCCAGGCCCTGATGGAAAAGGGCATCATCGAGGTTGCGCCGCTGGCCTTCATGCGCGGGCGGACCCTGAACGATGCCTTCATCATCCTCGACGAAGCCCAGAACACGACGTCGGAGCAGATGAAGATGTTCGTCACGCGGCTCGGCTGGGGCGCCAAGGCCGTCGTCACGGGCGATGTAACCCAGATCGACCTTCCCAGCGGCAAGGTTTCAGGGCTCGTCGAGGTGGAACAGATCCTGGGCAGCACCGAAGGGATCCAGTTCGTCTATTTCACCGAAATCGACGTGGTGAGGCATCCGCTCGTTTCGGAAATCATCAAGGCCTACAATCACCTGAGTCGCAAGAAGACGAATGGCAGGGAAGAATGAAGATGTGGCTAGTGATCTGTGACTAGTGTCTAGTGATGAAGAAAAAGATCAAAACAAAAAAAATGCAGAAGGCGGGGTCGATTCAGATCGCAAGCAACCAGAAGCGGGTGAAGCTGGATCGCGCGGGGCTGCGCCGGGATGTCCGGAAGATTCTCGAGTTGCTGGGAGCCCCGAAGCAGGAACTGAGTCTCATGATCGTCGACGACGAGGGGATCAGGACGATCAACCGGGATTATCTCCGGCGGGATCGGCCGACGAACGTGATTGCCTTTTCACTGACGGAGGGCGATTTCGGCGATGTCAACCCCGGTGTGCTGGGGGATGTGGTCGTCTCCGTGGAGACGGCGGCCATGGAGGCGCGGGCGGCGGGAATCCCCGTCGAGGATGCCATCCTCTATCTCATCCTGCACGGCATCCTGCACCTTGCAGGCTATGACCACGAGGGGCCCAAAGGCATCGCCCGGGCCCGTATCATGTCCGCTGTACAGCAGGCCGTCTTCTTCGAGATCCGCGGTTACCGGCTGGACTTCAGGCTATAGCCCCGCCCCGGATCAGCCCCCCGTTTCCGCGTTCGGGTTCTTGATCTTGAGGACCTGGCCGCTCTTGAGCTGAGTCCCCGAGAGACTGTTCATCTTCCTGATCTCCGCGGTGCTCGTGTTGTAGCGCTTGGCGATCTGTGTCAGGGTCTCCCCCTTCTTGACCGTGTACTTGATCACGGCCGGCTCCGCGGCGGCCGGTTTCTTCGATTTCCCCTTCTTGCCCGATGCCACCTGGGTTGCCGCTTCACGTTGCTTTGCAGGGATCTTGAGGATCTTTCCTTCCTTGACCTGGCTTTCGCTCTTCAGGCCGTTGGCGGAGAGCAGGGACTTCGACGAAATGCCGAATTTTTTTGAAATCGAGGCGAGCGAGTCGCCTCTCTTTACCTTGTATTTGACCACCTTGGTCTTGCGCTCGCGCTCCGGCGGTGCCGGCGGCCTCGACTCCTTGATCTGGTCTGCGACGAGCGCGTACTGCTGCCCCAGACCCTGGGGGATCTTGAGCTCGTAAGGCCTGTCCGGGGTCATCTGGTGCCGAAGCTCGGGGTTGAGCATGACCAGCGTGTCCGTCGAGATGCCCATCTGGCAGGCGATGTCGAAGAGCTTCATGGACTTGTGCGTCTTGACCGTCTCGTAGGCAATCGGTTTTGCATAGGGCTCGGGAAGGTTCATCCCGAATTTCTTCGGGTTCTTCACGATGTGCAGGGTGGCAAGAAACCTGGGTACGTACCGGGCCGTTTCATTGGGAAGCTGGCTGTAGAGATCCCAGAAGTGATCGAGGTAGTTGATCTGCTGCCGGGAGATGACCTTGAGAACCCGCCCTTCCCCGCAGTTGTACGCAGCCAGCGCTGTGAGCCAGTCGCCGAAGAGCCCGTGAAGATCCGTCAGGTAGGCGATGGCGGCCTGCGTCGATTTCTCGACGTTCATGCGCTCGTCGATGAACGCATCCCTGTTGAGCCCGTACTTGTAGCCCGTTGACGGGATGAACTGCCAGGGTCCCAGGGCCCTGGCTTTCGAAAGGGCATGGACCTGGAAGCCGCTCTCCACGAGGGGAAGCCAGACCAGCTCCTCCGGGAGACCCGCCTGTCGCAGTTGCTGTTTCATGATGGGAAGGTAGTAGCCGGCCCGTTCGTAGGAGCGCTCGAAGAAGTTCCTCTCGACCGTCTGGAAACTCCGGATCTCCTTTTCCACGTCGGCGTTCATGATGAGAGGGATCTCGCTCTGTTTGCCGATGGTCGATGCCCGCTTTCCCGTGTAGATATCCAGAATCTTCCTGGCGATCAGAAGCCTCATGTCGTCTTTCTGGCGGACGACGGCCGAGCTTTCCTCCTCCTCGGCCAGGAGGATTTCATAGGCCTTGTCCAGGGCCTTGATCGCATTGTCCACATCTCCCTTGTCCCGGTAGGCCTGGGCGAGACGGAGCAGTTCCACGATCTCGTCGACCTCATCATCGATTGCGGAGTCGCCGTTGTCCTGGCCGTTGTTTCCCGCAGCCTTGACGGTCTGACCCGTGCCCGGCACCCTGGGTTCCGTGCCGGGAGGGCAATCCTCAGGCGACTTGCCGGATGGATCCGTACCCGAGAACCCCACGCCAAGTCCCGGGGCCTTTTCCGTGGTCTTCCCGTTGGAGTTTCGCGCCAGCGAGGAGGACGACCCGTTGATTTTTCCGTTTCTCGAATTCTTGTTGGCCAGCTGCTTATCCGGCCTGTCCGCAGAGGCGATCTTCCCCTGGGGGTCGGGCGAAATCTGTGCCGTTGTCGAGCAGGCGCACAGGAAAAGGAGGACGATGAGGCAACAGCCCCACTTGATTGCTGACATTCCTTGATCCTTTCATGGCTGATGCGTTGCCGTAGTACCAGCCCATAGGGCTTCTAACAGACAATGTTTCGAACTGTCAACGGGGAATTCCCCTCGTCCCCGCCTGAGAGCATTCCATGCAAAATCCGGTTCATCTCACGACGCCGGCTGCGCGGCGCTGATCAGGTAGGCCTCGATCAATTCGTCGAGATCCCCGTCGAGAATTTTCTGGGTGTTGCCCACCTCGAGGTTTGTCCGGTGGTCCTTGATCATCTTGTAGGGGTGCAGCACATAGGACCGGATCTGGCTGCCCCAGGCGATGTCCTTTTTCGTCTTGTGAAGTTCGTCCATCTTGGCGCTCTGCTCCTGGAGTTTCATCTCGTAGATCCTGGAGCGGAGCACTTTGAGCGCCATGGCCTTGTTCTTGTGCTGGGAACGCTCGTTCTGGCACTGCACGACGATGCCCGTGGGCAGATGGGTGATCCGGACGGCCGAATCCGTCTTGTTCACGTGCTGCCCGCCCTTCCCGGAAGACCGGTAGGTGTCGATCCTCAGGTCCTTCTCGTCGATCTCGATGACGATCTCGTCTCCGACCTCGGGATAAACAAAGACCGACGCAAAGGAGGTGTGGCGCCGCGCGGCGGCATCGAAGGGCGATATCCGGACGAGACGGTGAATGCCCGATTCGGCCCTGGCGTACCCGAAGGCGTATTCCCCTTCCATCTCGACGGTTACGCTCTTGATCCCGGCCTCCTCACCGGGCTGGAAGTCCAGGATCTGCGTCCTGTAGCTCCTCTTTTCGGCCCACCGCAGGTACATGCGCAGAAGGATCTCAGCCCAGTCCTGGGCCTCCGTGCCGCCCGCGCCGGCATGGATGGTGAGGATGGCGTTGAGCCGGTCCTCCTCTCTGCCCAGCATGCGGCGGATTTCCTCGCTCCGGACGGTGGAAGAGAGGTGGCCGAGGCCTTCCTTGACCTCTTCGAGCGTCTGTTCGTCTTCGGCCTCGCGGGCCAGTTCGAACAGGACATCCAGGTCATTCAACTCACGGTCGATCCCCGACCAGGTCTGGAGGGTGGACTCGAGCTTGTTCTTCTCCCTCAGGACGTCCTTCGCCCGCTCCGGCTCGTCCCAGAGGGTCGCCTTTGCCGTCTCCTTTTCGAGTTCGGCAAGACGCTTCGTCATGACGTCTATGTCAAAGGCAACCTCGAAGGGTTTCCACCCGTTTCTTGATGTCCGTCATCAATTCCTGAATTTCTTCGACCATGGCCTTCGTCCTCCCGGTTGGTAGAATAATACAAGCAGGGCGATCATGCAGAAAAAGACGAAAAGATCGCCGTACGTTGTATAGAATGTCTCAGACCGATGGATCTGCACGGGGCCCTTCAGGAAGGTCCGCACGAACAGATCGGTCTGCGCCGTAATCCGCCCCGTTGCATCGATGATGGCGCTCACGCCCGTGTTGGCCGCCCTCACCACGTAAAGCCTGTTTTCCACGGCCCTGAACACCGTCATGGACAAGTGCTGAATCGGTGCAGATGTCATGCCAAACCAGGCGTCGTTCGTGACGTTCACGAGCAGCGATGCATCGCTGCGGCCCCAGGCGCGGCCGATCTCGGGAAAGATCCCCTCGTAACAGATGAGAAACCCCACCGGCCTGCCGGCCACCGTTACCGGTGCAAACCCCGTCCCGGCCAGAAAATCCCCCACTCCGACGGTCAGTTTCTCGATGAAGGGGAAAAGCGGTCTCAGCGGCACATATTCCCCGTAGGGGACCAGGTGGACCTTGTTGTACTTGCCGACGATCTCGCCTCCGGGCGAAAGGACGAAGGCGCTGTTCTGGAAGCGGAGCTCCCCTTCGTGGCGCGTGTAACTGGGAGAGCCGAAGATCAGCCAGGCTCCGGTGCTCTTTGCCGTGTCGACGACGGCGTCGTGGAGTTCATCGCGGTTCTGGAACATGAAGGGCGTTGCCGTCTCGGGCCAGACGATCAGCTGCGGGCTCTCCTTTGCGGCCTGCAGGGAAAGATCCCGGTAGATCCTCAGGGTCTCCATCTGAAAGGTCGGGTCCCACTTGATGCTCTGGTCGATGTTGCCCTGGATGAGGGCCACCGTCTGGCGTGGAACCGCGTCGAACCGGGTGGTGATCTCCCCGATGCGCCAGAACCCGTAGCCCGCGGTCAGGGAAACGAGCAGCACCGCGACCGCGGCGCCGCTCAGGGCCTTCCTGCGACCCCCGTCTTCCATGCCGATGAATGCGCAGATCGCTGCGTTGACCAGGACGATGAGGAAACTCACCCCGAAGCTGCCCGTGATGTCCGCCAGTTGGATGAGCGGGAGGTTCAGAAACTGGGAGTGGGCCAGATTCTCCCAGGGAAAGCCCGTGAGGAGCATCGACTTGCCATACTCGAGGCACGTCCAGAGCAGAGGGGCAGACACGGCGACCGGAATCCCGCGGTTCCGGAAGAAAACCACCCCGCCCGCGAAAAGCCCCGTGTAGAGACTCAGGTAGAGGGCCAGCAGCATCATCACGGGGACGCCCAGCGCCAGGGGCAGCTTGCCGTAGTGGACGACGACGTGGGTCACCCAGTACATAAGCCCCACGTGCTGCACGAAACCGGCGAGAATTCCCGCGAGCAGCGCCGGCGTGAAGGTCAGGGGCCTTAGCGCAACCAGCAGCGGGACCAACGCCACCCAGGCGACACTCCAGTGCCCGAACTTGGGGAACGAGAGCACGAGAAGAATCCCGGACAGAACGGCCAGGCCCGTCGTTTTCGCGTCGGGCCATGCCCTCCCCGGGGCTTGCCGTCGCAACTCGGGTGTCTTTAGAGCTTTAATGATGCCGTCTCCCCCGTCTTCCGGATCTTGACCTTCTTGATGCTCCGCTCGTCCGCCGAAGCGATGACCATTTCCAGCTCATCGTGGCGGATCACGTCCCCCGTGAGGGGGATTTTCCGGATCAGGTGCAGGATGAACCCGGCGAGGGTCTCGTACTTTCCTTCCGGGAGGTTCACGCCGAAGCGCTCCTCGATCTTCTTGATCTCGACGCGGCTGTCCACGAGCGCATAGCCGTCGGGCAGCTCTGTGAAATCCGATTCCTCCGCTTCGTGCTCGTCGCGGATCTCGCCGACGATCTCCTCGATGAGGTCCTCCAGGGTCACGAGGCCTGCCGTCCCGCCGTATTCATCGATGACGATGGCCATGTGCTGCCGCTCGCCCTTGAGCTCGTGGAGCAGCAGGTGGATGCTCTTTGTCTCGGGGATGAAGTAGGGCTTGCGCAGAAGCGGCTTGAGGTCCGCCTCCCCGACGGGCATCGACCAGAGGCGCAGGAGGTCCTTGACGTTCAGGATACCGATGATGTTGTCGACGCTTCCGTCGTAGACGGGCATCCGGGTGTAGCCGTGCCGGGTCACCTGGTCGATGATCTCGCCGATGGGGGCGTCGCTCGGGATGGCGACGATGTCCGTGCGGGGGATCATCACCTCCCGGGCCACCGTGTCGCGAAACTCCAGGATGCTCTGGATCATCTCGCCCGATTTCTCGTCGATGAGACCCTTCTCTTCCCCTTCGTCGATGATGGACTGGATCTCCTCCTCGAGCCGCGACTGCTCCCGCTCCTTCCCGCTGCCGAAGAAGGACTTCAGACGTTCCATGACCTGGCTGAACATCGTGGGACGGCTCATTCAAAGGCCCCGCATGGATTCGGGTCTCAGCATCGAGGCATCGCCGCGTCGGACGACCTCGTCAATGAGACGGACGACTTTTTCCTGGTCCCGTGGCATCCGGGCGCGGATAGGAAGGTAGTTGGATGCGTGATTGGCAGTGAAGAAGCAGTTGCTGAAACGCGAGTCCGATACGATGACGCGCAGCTCGCGCAAGAGATCGAAGGTGTCCGGCAGCACGAAGGTCCCTGTTCGTACTTCTTCATAGAGAGGTGTCTCCGGGGCAATCATGACGGTCAGGACGCCGGCGAAATCAGGGTCCACGTCCGTAAGAATGCGGGCCGTGTCCCGTGCGTGCTCCATGCTCCTCTCGACGCCGCCGATGCCGAGAAGCACCGTGACGGAAAGTGTAATCCCCGCTTCCTTCACCTTCCTTGCGGCTTCGACGATCTGCTCGTAGGTGCCGCCCTTGCAAATTTTCCGGAGAAGCTCCGCGTTGCCTGTCTCGATCCCCAAATAGACGATGCCGAGCCCCCGTTCTTTCAGCTCGCAGAGCTCCTCGACGGACTTTTTCAGGAGGCTCTTCGCGTTGGCGTAGGTCCCGATGCGCCGGATTCCGGGCAGGTGCTTCCCGATGGCGTCGAAGATGTCGATGAGTCTCTTCTGCGGGATGATGAGGGCGTCGCCGTCGCAGAGGAAGAGCTTGTCGACCTGGCGGAGCCTCCGGGATGCATATTCCAGATCCTCTTCGATCTCCTCGAGGCTCTTGATGCGAAAACGCTTGTCCTTGAAGCTCGGGCAGAAGGTGCAGCGGTTGTGCGAGCAGCCGACGGTGACCTGCAAGAGCAGGCTGGTTGCCTCGCTGGGAGGCCGGATGATGTCCCCTTCGTATTTCATTGCTCCCCGTGGTTGCCTCCGTAGGGGTTCACAACCGGATTCTCGTAGCAGCTCGTGCAGAAGGCCTTGGTGTCGACGTGCCCGCACCCGTAGCCCCAGAGGTCCCAGCGGCGGCAGTCGCCGCAGAGAGGGATGGAGCATCCGTCGCAGAGTACGATGGAATGTTTTTTCCTGCAGACCTGGCAGAATTCTTTGCCGTCCGTGACGATCATGGGAACGTTTTTCCCTCATCTGTCAAATTTTTTTCGCTAATTTATATGATGAGGACCAAAAAGGCAAGTCCGTTGCCCCGACCGGGCCGGCAGAGTCATGTAAAACGGGGTTCCTTGAAACATGCGTCAGGAAAGAGTTTCACGGCATCGTCTCGCGGATCTTCAGAAAAAATAACCGATCCAAGAAGGGGGTGCCTTGAAACCCCGTCGTGGCAAGCATTTTGCACAGCCGATTGATGTGCGCGGAATTCCATCGAAAAAATATTTCGAAAAGTGCACAAATATTGCAGAAAACGCTTGACAAAAAATATTTCTCGCTTACAAAGGAAACAAGTGAAATTACTTTCTGGGGGCGTTTTCAGCCGGTTCGACGATGAAAAAGCGATGAAGCGACTCAGGCTACGGGAACTCTATTGAAAGCGCGACTGCGAACAGTTCATCGTCAAGAACATACATCAGGAGGACAACGGATGGAAGAAAACGTCTGTCTGAGCCAGGAGGCGGAGCCTCCAGGTCAGCACACCGGCATGACCGGTTTAGCTCTGGATGAGCTAATTCAAAACACTCTCCCCTCTTCCCCCGTGGCGCCTGCCACGACAGGGATCAATGGTCGCGTTTTCATCATGCCTTCCCGCGGGGCTTCCACATGCAAGCCAAGCCCCCGCTCCCAGGCATTCCGCAAACAGTATTTCCCCGAAGCCACAGCAGCAGAATGGAACGACTGGCGTTGGCAGGTCCGCAACCGGATCACCGGCGTCGAGATGCTCTCGCGCATCCTGTGGCTCTCGGCCGAAGAGGAAACGGCGATTAACACGCGAGGCGGCGCCATCCCGCTGAACATCACTCCTTACTATGCAAGCCTGCTGGACCCCATGGAGCCCGATCAGCCGCTGAGGAGGATGGTGGTTCCCGTGACGGCCGAGTTCGAGCGCTCGTGGGACGAATCGGACGATCCACTCGGAGAGGATCATGATACCCCCGTGCCGGGACTTGTTCACCGCTATCCCGACAGGGTTCTCTTTCTCGTCACGGGGTTCTGCTCCACCCACTGCCGTTACTGCACCCGCTCCCGGATGGTCGGCAAACATGAAGAGATCCATGCGGACCGCGAGAGATGGGAGCGTGCGATTGCCTACATCGAGAGCACGCCGACGGTGCGCGACATCCTGCTTTCCGGCGGGGACCCGCTGACCCTTCCGGACGAAACCCTGGACTGGCTGTTGTCGCGGCTCCGGGCCATCCCGCACGTCGAACTGATCCGCATCGGGACAAAGGTGCCCGTCGTGCTTCCGCAGAGAGTGACCGCGAGCCTTTGCCACGTCCTGAAGCGGCACCATCCGCTCTGGATGAGCATCCACTTCGCTCATCCCGATGAACTGACTTTCGAGGTGAGCCAGGCCTGCAACCGCCTGGCCGACGCCGGCATCCCGCTCGGTAGCCAGACGGTGCTGCTTGCCGGAGTCAACGACAACGTCGACACGATGAAACGGCTGGTCCACGACCTCGTCATGAACCGTGTGAGGCCCTACTACCTCTATCAGTGCGACCCGATCACCGGGTCGTCCCATTTCCGGACGCCCGTTTCGAAGGGCCTGGAGATCATCGAGGGCCTGCGGGGACACACGACAGGATACGCCGTGCCGACCTACGTCATCGATGCCCCGGGAGGCGGGGGCAAGATCCCGCTTCTGCCCGGGTATGTCGTCGGTCATGATGAGAACCACATCCTGCTCAGGAATTACCAGGGGCGCACCTTCCAGTACCCGGACCCGGCCGCAACCGCCGAGTGCGATGGCAGGGTTTGATTCGGCCCCAATGATCGGATAGAAACAAAGAAGAGCCCCGCCGACAAACGGCGGGGTTCTTTACAAGATGTAACCAGTACCATGATTAAGGCTGTTCAAAAATGCCTGGATGCTAGGCCCCCGAGATCCCGAGGACTGAGGCGTACTTTGGTGTACGCCACAGGGACGAGGGTCGAGGGAAACGACGCAGACAGGCGGTTTTCAACGGCCTCTTAAATTCAAAAGAAGACGGTGACCCCCATGACACGGGTCGGGATGACCTACGACCTTCGGACGGACTATCTCGAGGAGGGATACTCGGAGGAGCAGACCGCCGAGTTCGACCAGCCCGCCACGATCGACGCCATCGAGGAGACGCTCGGCTCCCTGGGATACCGGACGGACCGGATCGGACACGTCCGGGCCCTGGCGAAGCGCCTCGTCGCCGGAGACCGGTGGGATCTCGTGTTCAACATCGCCGAGGGCCTGAAAGGATTCGGGCGGGAGTCCCAGGTCCCCTGTCTTCTCGATGCCTACGACATCCCCTACGTCTTCTCCGATCCCCTGGTGCTCTCGCTCACCCTCCACAAGGCCATGGCCAAGCGGGTGATCCGCGACCTGGGCATCCCCACGCCCGATTTCGCCGTCGTCGAAGACACGGGGGACATCGCTGCCGTCAGCCTTCCCTATCCCCTCTTCGTCAAGCCGTTGTCGGAAGGAACCGGCAAGGGAATCAACGAGAAGTCGATCGTCCGCAATGCCCGTGAGCTCGATGCCCGCTGCCGGTCCCTCCTCGAGGCCTTCTCGCAACCGGTTCTCGTCGAGACCTATCTTTCCGGCAGAGAATTCACCGTCGGGATTGTGGGCACCGGCCGAAAAGCACGGGCCATTGCGGTCATGGAAGTCATCCTGCGAGAGAACGCGGAAAAGGGTGTTTATTCCCTCGTCAACAAGGAATACTGCGAACAATTCGTGGACTATGCTCTCCTCAAGGGGGAGGAGGCCGAGCGGGTGTCGGCGGTCGCCCTGGCTGCATGGCGAGGGCTCGAGTGCAGGGACGGGGGCCGGCTTGACATCCGGGCCGACGCCTCCGGGGTACCGCATTTTCTGGAGGTCAATCCCCTGGCGGGTCTTCATCCGACCCACTCCGATCTTCCCATCCTGTCCGCCCTTGCAGGCGTTCCCTATCGGGATCTTCTCGGGATGATCATGGCGTCTGCCGAGGAAAGGATCCGACCCGGGCGGTGAGAATTCCATGAGGGTTGTCATACTCCACAGTGACGTCCGTTCCTGCGACTCAGCCGATGAGCGCGACGTACTGACGCAAGTCGAGGCCGTCTCGGTCGCCCTGAAGGAGCTCGGCCATGAAGCGCGGCCCATGCCGTTCAGCCTCGATCTGGAAACAGCAGCGCAGCGGCTTCGGGAAACGGCCTGCGATCTGGTGTTCAACCTCGTAGAGACCGTGGGCGGGCAGGGACGGCTCATTCACCTGGCGCCGGTGCTCCTCGATTTCATGAGAATCCCCTACACGGGGGCGCGGACGGAGGCGACCTTCCTGAGCTCGAACAAGCTCTCAGCAAAGAAGCTCCTTCACGCCCATCGTCTACGCACGCCGCCGTGGTGCACCCTCCGGGAATCTCCTGCAACGGGTCCCTATCCGGCGGGGTTGCCCTTCATCGTCAAATCGGTATGGGAGCATGCCTCGGTCGGGCTTGAAGAAGATTCCGTGGTGTGTCCGCAGGATGCCCGTGAGCTTCGAGATGAAATCCGGAAGCGCCTCGGGCAGCTGGGTGCTGATGCGTTCGCAGAGCGATACATCGACGGACGCGAGTTCAACCTATCCATTCTTGCCGGCAGCGATGGTCCCGAGGTGCTCCCGCCGGCGGAAATCGAGTTCATCGGATACGAAAAAGACAGGCTTCGACTCATCGGCTACAGGGCCAAGTGGGACGAAGAGTCCTATGAATATCATCACACGCCCCGGCGCTTCGACTTCGAGCGGCAGGATCGGTCGTTGCTTCAATCCCTGAAGCGAACGGCCCTGAACTGCTGGCGTCTCTTCGAACTGACAGGCTACGCCCGCGTCGATTACCGGGTCGATCGAGATGGAATCCCCTGGATCCTGGAAATCAACTCCAACCCATGCCTGTCTCCGGACAGTGGTTTTACGGCTGCAACCCGTCAAGCCGGCCTCCGGTATGATGAGGTGATCGGCAGGATCGTGGAAGACGCGTTCAGGACGGTTTGAACCGCATGGCAGAAAAAAAAGGCAGAACGATATCGAGGGCATCTCACCCGGAATTGACTCTTCGGACCACCGTTCGGCGAGGAGACGATGAACTTGTAAGGGATATCGTTGCGTCGACGGGCTTTTTCCGGCCCGACGAGATTGCCATCGCCGTGGAACTCGTGGAAGAGAGACTCCGGATCGGCCTTGCCAGCGGGTATCACTTCATCTTTGCCGAGAAAAGCGGCAGGATGCTGGGGTACAGCTGCTACGGTCCGATTCCCCTGACGCTGCACAGCTACGATATTTACTGGATGGCCGTCCGGAAGGAGGAGCAGGGAGCGGGCATCGGGAAAATGCTCCTGGAGCGCTCCGAGGCGGCTATCGGAGAACTGGGCGGCCGGAGGAGCTACATCGAAACCTCTTCAAAAGAGATGTACAACAGGACACGGCGCTTCTACGAGCACTGCGGCTACCGGGCAGAGGCCACACTCCGGGAATTCTATTCCCCTGGCGACGACAAGGTCATCTACGTCAAAGCATTCGGGCAGGAGAAAGAGTCAGGCATTCGCGAAGAAGGTAAGAAGGTGAGAAGGTGAGAAGGTTGGAGAAGCATAGAGGGTGTGGCATGCCTCAGATTGTCCAACCTTCTTACCCTCTCACCTTCTCCGCTTCTTCCCCTAAGGATTGATCCCCCTGGAAAACCGCAGGACTCCTCTCCCCTCGTCATAATAAAGGCGAAACTCCTTCCCTTCTATCGCATACCCGGAGACACGGCTGAGCTCCTCGAGAAAACGGTATTCCTGGGTCATGATCGGCTCGGGGCAGGCCATCTTCGTCGACCCGGTCCGCCAGATGCGGATGGAGTCCTTTGTGCCCTCCAGGAATCCCCAGCCTCCGAAATACCGGTTACAACCGCCGGAGCCGCTGATCTTCCCGTCGTTCGAAAAGTCGATAAATACCCGCGCGCCGGTCAAGACCGCCGCCTCCGATCCCAAGGGGCCGTAGCTTACGAGATCCCAGCGCCCTTCCAGGCCCGGCGATGTCGATTCCGGCTCCCGGACGAGAACCTGCTGCGTCTTCGTGCAGCCGGCGAGGACCATGATGATCAGCAAGAGCCCGAGAGCCACCCGCCCCATAATCCGTTTTGCTGTCTTTGACGTCTTCATATTCCCTCCAGGATGGATTGGCTTCTGATTGCAGTGTAGCGCTTTCGGTGCCCCGAATCCATCGCGAAATCGTGGCGCCTTCCCGTCGTGTTGCAGCAGTGCAAAAAAGGGGGCTAACCGTTACCGGTTAACCCCCTTCGTTTTACTGGCGGGGCCGATGGGATTTGAACCCACGCCCTCCGACGTGACAGGCCGGCGTTATAACCAAACTTAACTACGACCCCGCAATGTGTCCTTATGGTAGGCGGAACAGGACTTGAACCTGTGACATCCACGGTGTAAGCGTGGCGCTCTCCCGACTGAGCTATCCGCCCTTTTAGTCGGGTCGCTAATGTACGATAACACCCTCTCCGTTGTCAAGGGCGAAGTTCACTTTTCGCGGTGATATTGTGCCCTTTGGAGTCCTGTCAGGCGTGGATGCGGTGTTCCGTTTCCACCGGTTTCTCGATCGGGAGGATCTCCTCGGTCATCTCCAGGGGAATATCCTGTCCAGGCCTCGGAGTGAAGGCCGCCTCGAGCACCTCATCGATACGTTCCACAAGCTTGATCTGCAGATCCTTGAGGACGTTCGCCGGGATATCCACGAGATCCTTTTCGTTCTCCCTGGGGATGATGACCGTCTTGATCCCGCCACGGTGGGCCGCCAGGAGTTTTTCCTTGAGGCCGCCGATGGGGAGCACCCTTCCCCGGAGCGTGATCTCGCCGGTCATGGCCAGATTGCCCCGGACCGGCCGTTTCGTAAAGGCCGATGCAATGGAGGTCACCATCGCGATCCCTGCCGACGGCCCGTCCTTCGGGATGGCGCCCTCGGGCACGTGGATGTGAATGTCCGTGTCTTTGTAGAAGTTCTTGTCGATCCCCAGGGCGTCGGCCTTCGAGCGGACAATCGTGAGGGCCGCCTGGGCGGACTCCTGCATGACGTCCCCGAGCTTGCCCGTCAGCATCGTCTTCCCCGTGCCGGGAAGGATCGTGGCCTCGATGGTCAGCAGTTCGCCGCCGACCTCGGTCCACGCCAGCCCCTGGGTGAGCCCCACGGAATCCTTCCCCTCGGACTCGCCGAAACGGAATTTCGCGATGCCGAGGTATTTTTCAATGGACTTCCCGTTGATCCGGATCTGCTTTTTCTGTCCATTGGTCACGATCTCGCGGGCCACTTTCCGGCAGATGGAGGCGATTTCGCGCTCGAGGTTACGGACGCCCGCTTCGCGCGTGTACTTGCGGATGATCTCCAGGATCGCACCGTCGGTGAACAGGATGTTCTTGTCCGAGAGCCCGTTGGCCTCGACTTCCTTCTTCACGAGGAACCGCTTTGCGATGTTGAGCTTCTCGGGTTCCGTGTACCCGGCAATCCGGATGACTTCCATGCGGTCCTGCAACGGACCCGGGATTGTCTGCAGAACGTTTGCCGTTGTGATGAACATCACGTCGGAAAGATCGTAGTCCACCTCCAGGTAATTGTCGTTGAAGGCGCCGTTCTGTTCCGGGTCGAGAACCTCGAGCAGCGCCGAACTGGGATCTCCCCGGAAGTCGGAGCTGAGCTTGTCGATCTCGTCGAGGCACAGCACGGGGTTGTTGGACCCTGCCTTCTTGATGAGCTGGACGATTTTTCCGGGCAGCGCCCCGATGTAGGTCCGGCGATGTCCCCGGATCTCCGCTTCGTCGCGAAGCCCGCCGAGAGAAAGACGGACAAACTTGCGGTTGGTGGCCCGGGCAATCGACTTGGCGACCGATGTCTTGCCGACACCGGGGGGCCCAACGAGGCAGAGGATGGAACCCTTGTTCTTTTTCACGAGGGTCTGCACCGCCAGGTACTCGAGAATCCGCTCCTTCACCTTCTTGAGCCCGTAGTGATCCTCTTCGAGGATGGCCTCGGACTCCTTCATGGTGTGCTTGTTTTCCGTCTTTTCGCTCCAGGGCATGTCGAGCAGCCAGTCGATGTAGTTGCGCACGACGGTGGCCTCCGCCGACATGGGGGACATCATCTTGAGCTTCTTGATCTCGTGCTTGACCTTCTTCTGGGCCTCCTCGGAGAGCTTTTTCCCTTTCAGGCGCTTTTCGAGATCCTCGATCTCGCTCGAAAAGTCGTCCTTGTCGCCCATCTCCTTCTGGATGGCGCGCATCTGCTCGTTGAGGTAGTAGTCCTTCTGGGTCTTCTCCATCTGCTTCTTGACCCGGCGCTTGATCTTTTCCTCCAGCTCGAGGATTTCGATCTCGCCGACGATCATGGAGTAGAGCTTCTCCAGCCGCTCCCCGCCATCGGTGATCTCCAGGAGCGCCTGCTTCTTTTCCAGCTTCACGCCCAGGTGCGAGGCAATCACGTCGGAGAGCTTCGCCGCGTTGTCGATCGCGGCGATGGTGTCTACGAGTTCCGGCTGGATCTTCCGGGACAGCTTCGCGTAGTTCTTGAATGCTTCCACGAGAACGCGGCCGACCGCCTGGACGGAGCCTGCGCTTTCCGAACCGGTTTCCGGCACCTCGTCGATTTCGACGACGAAGTGATCGGGGTTGGGGATGTACTCACGGACCGTCGCGCGCTTCTTTCCCTCCACGAGGGCCTTCACCGTCCCGTCGGGCAGTCTCAGCAACTGGATGATGACCCCGAGGGTCCCGATCTGGTAGATGTCGTCTTCGGCGGGCTCGTCCTTCTGGGCGCTCTTCTGGGCCACGAGGAAAATCTCGTTTTCCTGCTTCATGGCCGACTCCAGCGCATTGATGGATTTCTCCCGGCCCACGAAGAGGGGCACGATCATATAAGGGAAGACCACCACGTCCCGCAGCGGCAACAGAGGGACGATGATCTTCGAGTCTTCTTTCTTTGTGAAATCAAACATGGCCATCCTGAAATGGTTCTCCTTTACGCCGTTTCCGTCTTCGATTCGAAGAGCAGGATGGGCGTCTCGCCTTTCTTGACGACGTCTTCGTTGATAATGACTTCCTTCACGTCGCTGCGCGAGGGGATGTCATACATGATGTCGAGCATGGTGTTCTCGAGGATCGCCCGCAGTCCCCGGGCGCCTGCCTTGCGGTTTACGGCAAGCCTCGAGACGGCCCTCAGGGCGCCGTCGGTGAACTTGAGCTTCACGTTCTCCATCTCGAGGATCTTCTGGTACTGCTTGCTGATGGAGTCCTTCGGCTCCACGAGGACCCTCATGAGGTCGTTCTCGTCGAGTTCCTCGAGGGTTGCGATGACGGGAAGCCGGCCGATGAACTCGGGGATCAGGCCGTACTTCAGAAGGTCTTCAGGCTGCACCTCGGCCAGGATCTCCCCGAGCTTTCTCTCTTTCTTTCCCTTGATGTCCGCGCCGAAGCCCACCGAACTGGCGCCGATGCGTTTCTGGATGATGTCCTCGAGCCCGACGAAGGCGCCTCCGCAGATAAAGAGGATGTTCGTCGTGTCGACCTGGATGAATTCCTGCTGGGGGTGCTTCCGGCCGCCCTTGGGCGGGATGTTCGCCAGCGTCCCCTCGATGATCTTGAGCAGAGCCTGCTGCACGCCTTCCCCGGAGACGTCCCGGGTGATGGAGGGGCTGCCGGACTTGCGGGAGATCTTGTCGATCTCATCGATGTAGACGATCCCCTTCGAGGCCCGCTCCACGTCGTAGTCGGCATTCTGAAGCAGGCTCAGGATGATGTTCTCCACGTCCTCGCCCACATAGCCCGCCTCGGTGAGAGACGTGGCGTCGGCGATGGCAAAGGGCACATTGAGCATCTTGGCCAGGGTCCGCGCCAGGAGCGTCTTTCCGGAACCGGTGGGCCCGATGAGCAGGATGTTGCTTTTCTGGAGCTCGACGCCCCCCAGGTCCGCCTCGGAAAAGAGCCGTTTGTAGTGGTTGTAAACCGCCACGGAGAGGATTTTCTTCGGCCGCTCCTGCCCGATGACGTAGGTGTCCAGGAACTTCTTGATGTCCTTGGGCTCGGGGATCTTCTTGCGGCTCTCGTCGATGCTCTGGACCTCGGCCTCTTCCTGGATGATGCACCGGCACAATTCGATGCACTCGTCGCAAATATACGCTGAAGGGCCGGCCACGAGCTTCTTGACCTCGTTCTGGGTTTTCCCGCAGAAGGAGCAGAACAGGATGCCTTCACCGCCCTCGTTTTCTCTTTGTCTTCTTGGCATGGTTTCCTCTTTATTTCTTGACGGCCGTGGGCCGCTTCTGGATCACCGAGTCGATGAGCCCGTACTCGCTCGCCTGCTCACCGGACATGTAGTAGTCGCGGTCGGTGTCTTTCTCGATCCTGTCGATCGGCTGATTCGTGTGACGGGTGAGGATCTCATTGAGCTCATGTTTCAGGCGCAGCATTTCCCGGGCCTGGATTTCCACATCCGTCGCCTGGCCCGAGAACCCCCCCATCGGCTGGTGGATCAGGATCCGCGCGTGCGGAAGCGCATATCGCTTTCCCTTCTGCCCCGCAGCCAGGAGGATGGCCGCCATGCTGGCAGCCTGCCCCATGCAGTAGGTCGAAACCGGCGACTTGATGTACTGCATGGTGTCGTAGATCGCAAGCCCCGCGCTCACAAGCCCCCCCGGGGAGTTGATGTAGAAATGGATCTCCTTGTCCGGGTCTTCCGATTCCAGGTACAACAACTGGGCGACGACGAGGTTTGCCACGTCGTCGTCGATGGCGACCCCCAGAAAGACGATCCGGTCTTTCAGGAGCCTGGAATAGATGTCGAAGGCCCTCTCGCCTCTTCCATCCTGTTCAATGACTATCGGGATCAGTGGCATGTTCTATCCTTCATCGAGATCGCAGCATTTCACTTAATATTAGCCCTGGACTCGATAAAATCAAGGGTTTTTTCTTCAAGTAGTTGATCTCTCATGCGATCTAGCAGGTTATCCTTCTCATAAGATTGCCTGACGGACTCGAAATCGTGGCCGTAGCGGGAGGCCGTCTCGCGAATCCTGTCTTCGATTTCCTTTTCGTCGACGGCGAGGGACTCCTTTTCGGCGATCCTCTGCAGGAGAATTCCTGTCCGCACCATGCGGGCGGCTTCGTCCCGGAACTGATCGTGCAAATTTGCTGCCACTTTGGCCGAGCTGTCCGGATCCATCCCGTTCCTGACCATGCGGCGTTGATATTCCACCATCATGTTGAAGATCTGGCGCTCCACATAGGCCTCGGGCACCTCGAAGGGATTCTTCTCGAGGAGCTGCTCATGGATGGCCTTCTGGAGGTTTGCTTTTACCCGGGCGCTCTTTTCCTCCTCGAGGGATTTGCGCAAATCGGTCCGGAGGGCCTCCATGTTTTCATACTTTTCGAATATTTTTACGAAATTATCGTCAAGCTCCGGCAGGACCTTTACCTTGATATCCTTCACGGTTGCATGAAATGTGATGTCTTGTCCTGCGAATTCCCTGACATGATAGTCCTCTGGGAATTTGACCGTGAACTCTTTCGACTCTCCCTGTTTAAGGCCGATCAGGGCATCCTCGAAGCCGGGGACGAGCCGTTTCGAGCCCACCTCGATCCGGAAGCCCGTCTCGGTCAGCTCTTTTCTCGTTTCGCCGCCCAGTTTTCCCTCGAAATCGATCAGCAGAAAGTCCCCTCCTTGAACGGCCCTGCCCGCCTCCACGTCCTTGAGGCTGCTGTACATGTTGCGGAGTTCCTCAAGCCTGACGTCCACGTCCCGGTCGGTCACGGCCGCATCTTCCTTCTGCAGTTCCAGTCCCGTATAACCCTGGGGATCGATGACGGGCTCCACCTCCACCGTGGCGCTGTAGGTGAAGCTCTTATCGGCCTCGATTCCGTTCTGCTCGATCTGAGGCCTGGCAACGGGCATGAGGTTGTTGGCCTGGATGGCTTCCTCGAAGGATCGCTGGACCATGTTCGAGACGGCCTCCCCTTCGGCATCCTCCCTGTAGTAGGTCTCTAGGATGTGCCGTGGCGTCTTGCCGGGCCTGAACCCCTTGATCCTGGCCTTTTTCCCCACCGTCCGGTATGCGGCGTCGAGTTCCTTCTTCACTTCTTCCCAAGGGATCTCGATGGAGATTTTTTTCTTGATGGGACTGATCTCTTCGACCTTGATGGCTGCACCTGTTCCGCTTGTCACGCTCGAACTCCTTTTCTTGAAGAATAAGAATGGTGCGAGAGAGGGGAGTCGAACCCCTATCCGCAGTGCGGGCTGGATCCTAAGTCCAGTGCGTCTTCCAGTTCCGCCACTCTCGCATCCCTGAAAAACGATTCACTTATATATTCGCTGCCTTTCCGATTGTCAACACCTCTTAATAAAGAAGGCGGTCAATCGTCTCTGTCCGACTGACCGCCCGCGTACAAGAAATGAAAACGAGATGTCAGGACATCCGTTTTCGCACCCCCCTCCGTCCCCGGCGGGCCGGGGGAGCTTCTTTTCATGGTCGGGGCGAGAGGATTTGAACCTCCGACCCTCTGAACCCCATTCAGATACGCTACCAGACTGCGCCACGCCCCGACACTTGTTTTAGAACGTTTTTTTTACCATCATATCCATAACCTGTCAAGCGTTATCCGCCCTGAAAAGGCACATCTGTCTGACCGGGGTCACGTCAGAAAAAACCCTGCCCTGAATTTCTCTCCCTTGAGGGAGAGGGTCGGTATGAGGGTGGATGATTCCTTCAATTTGCTGGAGAGGGTTAAAGCGAGGGGGACCCTTGTCAGAGGTAATCGCCTCGACGGAATTTGATCGCTTCAACAGAGGCAGTGATGACGAGCCGGTTGAGGAAATCACGGAAATTATCGCCTTCGGGCAGATTCTCGATATGGGGAGCGAGCTCGTCGGCCCGGTCCTCGATTGCCTTCATGGAGATGTAGGCATCCTGCAGAGAAAGACCGGTACCCGAAAATTTTTTCTGGTAGCTCTCCAGGAGATCGAGAAGCCGATCGGCCCGCCCAACGAGGTCCGTTTTGTCCGCGGCCGGGATGAAACCTGCGATGCCGCCGAGCGGAGGCAGGCTCTTGAGGAGACCGGTCTGTGACGTTGACACGGATTTGGAGATGGTTTTTTCTAAAATATCCCCGAAACGCTCCCCCGTCGGGTCCGCACTTTTCTTTTTACCACCAGGCTGAGGGTGTTGAAGGCTGTCCGTACGCTCGATCTTCATGGTTCCATCCCTGGATTGATCTTCTTACTCCTTCTTATCGTCAGATCGCCCCGGCCGGTTTAGCCATTCTTCCTGTAATTTTTCTCTATTCCGCATGCATTCCATGCACCAGGGGTCTGCCCCGCACTGTCCTTTGCAGTATTCCCAGATTTCGTCGGCCCCCCACCGTTTTTCCTCTTTCGTTTTCTTTTCAGGGAGCGCCGTTTCCGCCGTTTTTTCTTCGATAGTCATGCAAGTTCCTGTCCAGAAATAAGCAGCACACGGATCGGAATTCAAATAATCATTTCAATTCGATGCGAGCTTCTGGTATAGTGAAAACGAGTTCTAATTGGGCAAGTTATCATGGAAATGCAGAAAATCCGAAAAAATATTTTTCTGGCTATCCTGGTGATCGGGACGGTGGCCTTTCTTTACCTGCTGA
>Ga0351877_1051_pt1 | contig 34357 bp, 26 predicted proteins | sample BONcelFGM3001D13_FD_206775 | JGI IMG/M metagenome (GOLD analysis project Ga0351877, IMG submission 206775) | Enriched cells from coal bed in the Powder River Basin, Montana, United States - BONCAT cells FGM rep3 HSBNCT.FGM.300.1.D13 ...
AAGATAAAGTTCCATCTGATTACATACGAAAACAAACATTAGTTAATTCGGAACGTTTCATTACTCCCGAGTTAAAAGATTATGAGGAAAAAGTACTTAATGCAGAAGAAAAAATTTATGAGTTGGAGTCACAGCTTTTTAATGAACTTCGTTTATTAGCAGCTTCAGAAGCGGAAACTATTCAAAGTAATGCCAGAATGATTGCAATGCTTGATTGTTATGTTTCTTTTGCAGTTTGCGCCGATGAATATAATTATGTTAAACCAATTGTAAATAATTCAGATATACTTGATATTAAAGATGGAAGACATCCTGTTGTTGAAAGAATATTAACTCCGGGCGAAAAATATACTCCAAACAATTGTCTTCTTGATAATAATGAAGATCAAATAATAATCTTGACCGGTCCCAATATGGCGGGAAAATCAGTATTCTTGCGCCAGATCGGACTAATTGTTTTATTAGCACAAATCGGTTCTTTCGTTCCGGCTAAAGAAGCTACTGTCGGATTGATAGATAGAATATTTACAAGAGTCGGCGCAAGCGATAATATAAGTGCCGGTGAAAGTACCTTTCTTGTAGAGATGCAGGAAGCAGCAAATATTATAAACAATGCAACTTCGAGAAGTTTAGTTTTGCTAGATGAAATAGGACGCGGAACAAGTACATTTGACGGGCTTTCCATAGCCTGGTCAATTACAGAATTTTTGCACGAAAATCCGGAGATTGCAGCAAAAACATTATTCGCAACTCACTATCATGAACTAAATGAAATGTCTGATATTTTCCCGCGAATTAAAAACTATAAAGTTGAAGTACGTGAATATGATGACAAAGTGATATTTCTGCATAAAGTAAATCCAGGTAAAGCTGATCACAGTTACGGAATACAAGTAGCTCAAATGGCTGGTCTGCCAAAATACATTACAGATCGCGCTAAAGAAATTTTATTCAATCTCGAAGGAAAAGAGCTTACACCTTACGAATTAAAGAAAGAAAGACTTTCCAAGTTGAAACAACCTAAGGTTGATCAATTCAATCTATTTGAAGTTAAAGATGATTCGCTTCGAAATGAAATTGAAGATATTGAAATTAATTCTCTTACACCAATTGATGCACTAAATAAACTGAATGAATTAAAAAAGAAAGTAGCCGATACAAAATGAAATCAGTTTTAATTAAGTCACTTCTTATAATGACAATACTTTCTCTAAGTACTCTGTTCAGCGGATGTAATAATTATACAGCCGAAGAGAAGGAATATATAACCCTTATAGAATCAGAGCGAACTGATAAAGATGAGTATATGAAGAATGATCCTTATTCACCATTCAATCAAGAACCTAAAGTAAGTTTTGAACCCCTTAAATATTATGATGTTAATCTTTCTTTTGTCTTTAAAAGTAAATTAACCGAATTTGAGACTAAGGATACAATTATTATCTCCGGAACAAAAGGAGAAGAACGAAAAGTCTTGAAATATGGTTTTGTGAAATTCGTTTATGAGAATAAAGATTTTATAATGAATGTTTATGAAGGGACAAGTAAAAGCGGACAAACATATCACAGTCTCTGGTTTACAGATCTTACAACAAACGAAGAAACTTATGGAGTTGGTCGTTATCTTGATTTTGAATTGAACCCAGATAAAGGATACATTTACACAATAGATTTTAATAAAGCATATAATCCATATTGCGCATATAGTCCAAAATATTCGTGTGCAATACCGACTAAAGAAGATTTTCTTTCCCTTGAAATAAAGGCGGGAGAAAAGAAATTTCATCACTAATTGATTACGGAGTAAAAAGTGGTCGTTGTTCTTGAAAAACAGATAAATGAAAAACTTGTTGAAGATATAATTAAACATCTTGAAGATTTCGGTTTTGCCGTACACAAATCAACCGGAGTTGAGCAAATTGTTCTTGGTGCAATCGGTGTTAAACCTGATTTCGATATTCGAAAAGTAAAAATATTAGATGGCGTTTCTGAGGTTTATCGAATAACCGAACCGTTCAAACTTGCAAGCAGAAGTTTTAAGAAAGAAGATACAAAGATTAAAATAAATGACATTTGCATCGGTGGGAATGAAATTGTAGTAATTGCAGGTCCTTGCTCTGTTGAGAACGAACATCAGATGTTTACGATAGCCGAAATTGTTGCAAAAGCAGGAGCAAAAATACTTCGCGGCGGAGCGTTCAAACCACGCACCTCTCCTTATGCTTTTCAAGGGCTGGGTGAAGAAGGATTAAAACTTATCCGAAATGCCGCTGATGCAAATAATCTGCTTGTAGTTACAGAAATACTTGAAGCTGCTCAAATTGATTTAATCGGAAAATATACCGACATATACCAGGTTGGCGCGCGTAATATGCAGAACTTTCCGTTATTAAAAGAACTTGGCAAAACAAGTAAACCGGTAATGTTAAAACGCGGACTTGCAGCCACAATTGAAGAATGGTTAATGTCAGCCGAGTATATTTTATCAAACGGAAATAAAGATGTTATGCTGTGTGAACGTGGAATTAGAACCTTTGAGACTTATACAAGAAACACATTTGATATTTCTGCAATTCCAGTTGTTCACAAAAAAAGTCATTTGCCTGTTATTGCCGATCCATCACATGCAGTTGGATTACGTGATAAAGTTATGCCGTTAGCATTAGCCGCCGTCGCCGCCGGTACTGATGGATTAATGATTGAAGTTCATCATGACCCTGAAAAAGCTTTATCAGACGGACCTCAAGCATTATTACCGCATCAATTCATTGAACTCATGAAGCAAGTAAAACTTATTGCTGAAGTGATTGGGAGAAAGATTTAGAGGTTTTTAGTGGGGGAATTCTCATCGTGTGTTATTTTATAAATAACACACGATAATATTTATTCATACTTGTTTGGTTACTGTTTTACAAACTTAAACAACTCTAAATTATGTTCATAATTCATTAAAGCTTCTGCTGATAGAGGAGCAAATGGTTTAATGATTTCACTAATAGCTATTTTTTCTGTATCTGTAATTTCTGCACGGGAAACCACTTTCACATTCATTTTGAAATCTTTATAAATTTCCTTCTTTTCTTTTGAAATTATAACCTCAATCATTGCACTATTCGGATTGAGAATTTTAACTTCCCTTTTCGTAGCGTCATTAAATGAAGCTTGAATTAACTCTGTAGAAAATCCATAATGAGTACAACAAAACGCTGCAAACACTGGTTCATTGGAATCTTTTAATTGATTAACCGAAAGGTTTACAAACTTGTTAATGTATTCTATTGTTTTTTCCGTTGTAGGTCCATTTTGAATTGCTGATTCTAATCCCGGGCAGGCTTGTGAGATAATATTATTTTCACTTACTCCGGCATTCATCAACTTATTTTTGTGTGTCTCAGAGTTGATAGTCGTTTCAGTTCCCATCAAAATAATTTCACTGTTTTTATTTTTGTTATATTCAGACAAAATCATATCAACACCATAATCGACAATACCAAGAACCGGAGTTTGAGACTTCTCCTTAAACTCCGTAAAAGGGTAAACCACAGACAAAGTATTGCATGCAATCAAAATTAAATCGGGAGAATATTTTTCTTCCATACTAAGCAATGCATCATTAAAAACCTCAGCTTTCCGCTCCATATTAGGCATTGAATTGTAGCCCGAGCCTTTTTCTGCATGGGAATTGAAGTAAATCAAATTTACTTCTTCAAATGATTTTTCTTCATTTAATTTTTCTTCAATTCCGGCACAGACAGACATACCGCCCAATCCGGAATCAGTAACAATAATTGTAATTTTCTTTTTACTCATGATTTTGTTTAAGTCAATGTGGATGTTTTCTTGCGATTTTTGGTACCGGGAGTATGAGAGATTCATTAACCCGAATGAAATAATAATTACGAACGAGAGGATTTTATGAAAAAGCATAAGTTCCATTTTAGATTGTGTAAAAATACGTTTCTAAAAATAACTAAAAATATTTCCCATCTGAAACAATTACAGTATTTATTGATTGTGGTAAGTTTAAAATAAAAAAGCCCGGAAAAAATCTCCCGGGCTTTTTTGATTAAAGAAGTTGTTACTTCATTAAGATCATTTTCATTGTTTGAACAAATTCATCTTGTCCGGCACGTAAAATATAGAAATAAACGCCGCTGGATAATCCTTCAGCATTAAAGCTAATTTCATGTGAACCTGCTTTTACAATATCATTTACCAATGTTCTGACTTCTTCACCTAAAGAGTTAAAAACTTTTAAGGTAACGAATTTTTCAGAAGGAATTTGATATTTAATACTTGTAACAGGATTGAACGGATTTGGATAATTTTGTGCAACACTGAACTCAGTTGGAACGATGTTATCAACTAAAATTTCATTGCTGTATTCATATCTACCATCATAATCAATTTGTTTTAGACGATAAGAAACTGCATTAGCATTGATTAAACTAATATCATCAACAAATGAATATGATTTTGCTTCGGTTGTTGTTCCAAAACCTTGTTTGAATCCGATAACTGTCCAGTCATTAGATTCAGCAATTTTTCTTTCAACTTCGAAACCACGATTGTTAACTTCAGTAGCGGTAGTCCAATTTAATGTAATTTTACTTCCAGCTTGAGTTGCAGCAAAAGAAGTCATTTCAACAGGAACAACTGAAATAGTTTCAATTTGGAAGTTGTCAAAATACATAACATCATTAGCTGTAGCGCCATAAAAATCAACTGCATCAAGTGTTTTTGGAATAACGGTTGAAGCACCAAGTGTATATTGTTGTTGATGAATAACTGTATTATTGAAAGCGAACATAGATATGTTGTTATCTAAGTCAACAAAATGTTCAACTTTGTGCCAGGTATTTGGTGTCCACTGAAATGTTGCAGGAACAACACCATTTGGATTTACACGTCCACCGCCTGTTGCATCAAAATAAACTTCGAGTGCCCAGGCACTTGAATTACCAGCAAATGTAGCAAGAGTATTTAGATAACCTGCTTTACCTGTAGGTATATAAACATACATACTAATTTTATATTTACCTGAAGTATAAGCAGTTGCACCAAATTTCTTAATAAGATCATCATCAGTGATAACTTTAACAGAATTTGTTCCTGCATAAGCGAAATCTGAAGAAACTAAAGCATCTTCTCCACCGCATGGAGCATTACTCCAGGTAGTCCATAATGTTGGAGCCTGGCATGCAAGCATTTGACCTACAGTATAAGTCTCAAATCCATCAGAGAAAATAATATTTGCAGGTGAACTTACTGTACCTTCAAAAACGAATGGGAAACCATATGGTGTTAAAGTACCAGTATCAGTAAGATCTACCCAAGCAAGAGTAGTAGGGTTGTATTGCTTTGCATTACCGGTGGTTGTTTGGCCTAATATTGCAATTGGGGGAGCCCAAGGACCGGAAGTACTTGATCCATTTGATAACCAGTCAATCCAATATGTACCGGCTTCTAAAGTAGTACCGACAGAAACAGTTTGTTTCATGATTGGTCTGGTAGTTCCAACAGTGGTTTCAGAATATCTGTAGCAATTTGTGAAAGCTGTGGCTGTCATCCGATTGGTAGTTTCATCACCAAAAACTACAGTACTGCCAACTGCACCTGGAACACCATTCCAGATTCTAACGTTAACACCGGTCAAAGTAGAAGTTGTTGTAGAGCCGGTCTGATAAGCGAAAAATTCTACACTATTAATTGTCCAGGTTTCACCAGCAGGAATTGTGAAATCATCAGCACATCTATAACCACCAGCCTGTGCATTTGAAGCACCAAGCGTATTCATAAGTAGTGAAGTTTGAAGAACACTTCCATCTGCTCCACCGGGACCTTGCCCTGGTGCATTAACAAATGGACCGTTGTTATATATTACAGCCGCTGGGTTTGAAGGGGTTACTAAACCACCTTTAACAACAAGTGGAGTAATTGTACCGGTAGCGGTTTCTAATTCTACAGATGCATTTTGAGCGTAGATAAGCCCGCCGAGTAAAAGAAAAGTTACAAAAAGAAAAGAAGTATAGAAACGACGAATCATGTTGAGCCTCCTTAGAGAAGTTATGATTTATATATGATTAGTTAGATTTATAAAAATCTCACCGTAAAGTAGTTAATTTTTTAATTTAATACCAAAATTAAAATGAAATATTTTTTTGTTTTTTATCACAAGACTACCCCAGAATATTTGGAGCAGCCTTGTAATCAGATTTACATTTTAACTCGAATTGAACCAATAATATTTCTTCCCGGGGCAACTATTCCGGAAGAATAAGTTCTGTACCCTTTATCTAATATGTTTTCAATTCCGGCATTAAGTTGGAGATAATCAGTGATTTGGTAACCACCTTTGAGATTTATAGTGAACCAACCGGGTGAGTAAGGATTACCATCATCATCCTTTGCATAAATGGCTGGTTTTTCCCTTTCAGTTGGAGCTAAATCTTTATAACTGACTTCTCCATTATAATCAGTGTATAACATTAGATTAAATCCTGAGTTTTCATAAGAGAACCTAAATGTTCCGTAATATGGAGGAGCATGTCGTAGTGGAACTTCCGCACCGGAATCATCTTCCTCTTTCCCGTTTTGATAACTGAATTTTGCTGCAACTCCAAAATGATTTAGAAATTTAAATTCTAAACCGGATTGAATTCCCCAGATAGATGCATATGCAGCATTTTGAATTGCTTGAACCCGGCTTGTTGTTCCATCATAAAAAATGCTGTCCATACCATTTAGTTGAAAGTCACGTCTCACAAGGGCATCATTAAGGTATGAGTAGTATGCTGACAATTCGAATTTAAAATTATCTGAAAAAAGTTTTATTAAACCTACTTCAATACTTGAAATGTATTCAGGTTTTAAATTGGCATTTGGAACTACTACACTTCCCGGGGAAGAATCAAATACTTTCCCGATGTCATCAATGTTTGGAGCGCGAAATCCTGTCGATAAACTTAAATTTAGTTGTAGATCTTTTTCGGGATGCCAGACTAATCCGGCACTCCCGGTTAAAGCTCCGGTATTCAACTTAGAAGTTGTAAACGGGAAAGGAAAAAATGTTGTATCATATTCCGATGCTGTATGAATAAACGTATATCTTAAAGCTGTTTGTAAAATCCATTTTTCACTGAACTTGTTTTTGTAATTGGCATATAAGCTGTATGAATTCCATACAGAACCATCAGGGTAACGGGTGCTTATTGGTTTCGTGATTCCTGTGGCAATATTTTCTCCTTCTCCCGTTGAACCTACTGTATTTAAAATTACTTCGGCACCGTAATTTATTTGTGATGCTCCGGTTAATTCTTTTAACAAATCGACATTTAAAGAAAGAGCCTTCACTTCATCAACTCGGTTATTTTTATTATTGTTGTTGAAGTTTCTGTCATGTCTGCTTTCTTCAAACCATTGATGGGCAAATATTATTTTCGATAAATCATAGAATGAGTTGTTCGAAAAATTTGTTGCCGAGATCGTATTCATCAACCATTTTTGTGGTCCGTAATACCATTCTGCCGAGCGTAATTTATTATTTCTATATTCAATAAGTCTGTCGTAACGTGGCACGTCAGAAGTAGTAGAATAATGAAATCCATAGTTGAATTCCCATTCATCATTCGGTTTGAATCTGATTTTTTGCATTAGATTAATTTGTGAGTAACCTGATGATTTTTGTACATTCGGATCGGAATTAATTAATACAGAATCTTTTCCATCAATCCTTTCCTGATATTCATTTCTTAAATATTCTGCTGGTCCAACTGAACCCATCTTCAAATCATCAAATTTTGAATAAGTTACAGCAGAAAGAAATCCCCAATTTTGCAATCCAATACTAAAGTTCAAATTTCCGGTTCTTTCATTATTTGCAGAAGAGTATCGGGTCATAAAATTAGATTTGAATAACGGCTCTGCGCTGTATGAATATTGAGGAACGAGCGTATTGAATTCCATCACACCACCAATAGCATCACTCCCAAAAATTACCGAACCGGGACCGAATATTACTTGTGCATTCGAGAGTGAATTGGCATCAAGTGAAATGACATTTTGAATATTACCGCTTCTAAAAATTGCGGTGTTCATCCTGACGTTATCAACTACAATTAAAACACGATGAGTAGCAAACCCTCTAATCATAGGGCTTCCACCGCCAAGTTGACTTTTTTGAACGAAAACATTTCCGGTCATGCTTAACATGTCAGCAATAGTTTGGGGAGTCATAAACTCAACATCTTTTGGAGTTATAAGTTCTATCGTCTGTGCAATTTCCGAGCGATCTTCCACCCAACGGTTTGAAGAAACTACAACGTTTCCGATTGCTATTGGCTGTTCTTTTAAGAGAACTGAATAGTTTTGTTTTGATAATTCATTATAACTCACTTTCAGAATTTCATAGCCAAGCAATCGGAAAACCAATTCTTCACTATTTCTAAATGACGAAATATCAACCCGACCTCGAGAATCAGTTATTAAAGCTCTATTTTTATCACCACTGTAAACAGAAACTAATTCCAATGGTTTTTCAGTTTTTGCATCTTTCACAATTACAGTTTGAGCATACAACTGCAATGAAAGAAATAAAACTGCAATAAAAAATTTATTCATGATATTCCTTGCAAAATTTTCAAAGAAAGAAGTACGGAAAAATTTTCCGCATCGTAATTAGATATATGAAACAAGGATTATACTTCAGGCGGCGGATCAAAAATGCGTGGAGATAATAAAATAATATTTTGAGAATATTGTGTGTTGAGGTTTTCAACTTTAGGATTTAAAGTTTGATTATTATTTATAACTGGAGTTAAATAATATTTGCAAAAATTATTTGTGATACTTAAAAGTTCATTCCCTTTTTCGCGATTTGATGATAAAAAATCAAGTATATGCTTATCCAGATTGCTGAAAAGAGCCGACTCTTTCAAGTCGTGGAAGACGTGATAAACAATAGAATCACCCTTGTACTCTGTTTTAATAATATCATACATTTCGCCTTTGTAACGAAATTCATTTTTCTTCATCCATATGAAATCCTCTGATTTTTCGTTTAAAATATTCTTCCCAAAGGTAAATATTACAAGCTTTTCTTCGGAGATTCCATTTTTTATTTGTTGTTTGATTTCGCGTTTATACTTTACTTCAAGACCTTTAAACATTATGATATAAAATTCCGAATGGAATAGAATCAATAATAGCAGTCCGATTAGTAGACTATTATAAAAGAATGGTTTAAGATATGTTTTAATTAATTCCTTCATCAGAAAAAAGTTGTGAATGACTTTCAGAAATATAACACATTCAGAATAATTATTTTGTCAGTTGGCTTCTCTCTTTTCCATATCATTACGCAGATTTGTTTCAATTTTAAAACTATTTATTAAGGGATTCAAAATTCTGTATTATTTTACAATTCAACTTTTCAAAATTATTTGTGGACTAATGAACATTACAATAATCGGACTTGGACTTATCGGTGGATCACTGGCTAAAGCGTTTAAGTCGTTTAACAAAAATCTTACTATAACAGCTTATGATCGAAAAGAAACAATTGAATCTGCACTTGATCAAAAGATAATTGATAAGGGTATTTATTCACTTACAGAATTGGCTGAAGCTGATATTATTTTCATTGCACTTCCTATTTCAGATTCTTTAGATGCACTAAAACAAATTGCACCGTTTGTAAAAACCGACTGCATTATTTCTGATGTCTGCAGTGTTAAAGGGATTTTTGAGGAGACATGGAAATCACTATCATCAAAAGGATATTTTATCGGCGGGCATCCGATGACAGGGAAAGAAAAATCGGGTTATGAAAATTCCGACCCGCTTCTTTTTGAGAATGCAGTTTATATTTTATGCGGTGAATTACCGGATATCCCAAATTCAAATGAATTTTTACAACTCCTAAAATCAATTGGAGCAAAAGTGAAATTTGTTGAAGCTAAGTCGCACGACTTAATAGCTTCTAAAGTTAGTCATTTACCGCAAATACTTTCGGTTACATTGGTAAACTCAATTACCGGAAAAGAAAAAAGTAATGAAGCCATTGAATTTGCAGCAGGTGGTTTTCGGGATATGACGAGAATTGCCTCAAGTCCTTTTGGCATTTGGAAACCGATATTATTTAACAACAAAGAAAATATTCTCGATTCGATAGATGAAATAATTCTTCATTTAAATGAATTTAAGGAATTACTGCTTGAAGAAGACTCTAATCAAATTGAGGATTTGTTTAATTCAGCACGATATATGCGCGATGCTATACCAAGACAGAACAAAGGTTTTCTAAATCCTGTCTTTGACTTATACGTTTCTGTCAAAGATGAGCCGGGTGTTTTAAGCAAACTGACAACTCTTTTATACAATAACAACATCAACATAAAAGATATGGAGTTATTAAAAATTAGAGAAGGAGCGAAAGGAACTTTCCGTCTTTCTTTTGAATCAGAAACTGCTGTTGAACTTGCAAAAAAACTATTGGAAGAGAATGGGTTTATTTTTGATTAGAATTGTAAATTTTAGTTGATTAAAGCAGCAGTCGATTAAATTCGATTAACTTAAACTAAAAACTAATTTTAATGCGTGATCTATCTCCTGGAGTTCCCTTAATGATAATTCTCCCCGAATTTTTACAAGCCTATATTGATAATCAATTGGTCTTGATTGAAGACAATCGGCAATGGATTTCTTTGTAAGTCCATTTTTAACCGAAGGATCAATTGATACATTAGTTTTTATCTCAGATTTCTTTTCGTTCCAGGATGTAACAGGAACAACCTGAATTACCGGTACTCTTTCATTGTAAATATCATTGGTGACAATAATGCAAGGTCTTATTTTACCGGTTTCAGACCCTCTGATGGGATTTAAATCTACATCAATGATCATTCCTCTTTTTAACGTAGTCATAATGGCCAGTTTTCAATTGCTGAGTTTGTTAAGTCACGTAATTCCGGATCTTTTGCATACAATTCTGCATATAACTCTGCTGAAGATATCATCCTTTGCCTTTCAAGCGACTTAATATATTCTTCTATAGCTGAACGAACTAGTGAACTTTTATCTTTAAAACCAAGTTCCTGATATTTGTTCAGAAAATTAATCTGTGTTTCATCAAAACTTATTTTCGTCTGTTGCATTTCGTCCTCGTATTTGTCCCCGGAAATTGGGTCTTATTTTTGCCCCCAATATAAGTCCAATAATTAGATTATGCAATATTTTTTTGCGCTACTAAATAAAATGCCGGAAAGAGTCCGGCATCAAACTAAACATTTAGCCATTTATAAAAAAGAGACGCTCCGAAAAGCGTCTCACCAGTTATTATGATTATAGAGAAATTAGTTTTGACGAGGAAAAGTTAGCTATTGCGCCTTCAGAATTTAGAGTGATTACCGATAAAAGGATATTCTTAGAGTTATAAAATCTATTATACGCATAAGCTTCATCTGTAAGGGGGACTTCAAAAGAGTATAAATTTGTCTCTGAATATTGAAGTGCTTTTGATTCTATTAGAGCAAAGCTAAAGTCTTCCAAACTATCATTTACTTTAGATGTAAACTGAAATAAAATAAATGAAATGACCAGCCTGTCGTTCTTGAAAGCAAAAGAATTTAAGTCGAGATCGAATTTTACATTGGTATCATTTAACACAAAATCAGCAAAATCGAAACGAGTACCGACAAAAGGGGTTAATTGAGTCGCTTCAGTAATGATATTTGAATTATCGAGTGACTTGTAATTTTGCTTCATTAGGTAGTTTCTATAATTCATAGAAACCGGCGTCAATTCTGTCCAAAGTGACTTTAGGATGTCGGATGAAAATATTGCCGAATTCATTTTAATGGAGGTTTTGAATTTGTTTCTTCGAAGTATAGAGTTTTCATCCATCGGTTTACTAAAGTTATCAGGTAGGGATGAAAAAATTGTATTTCCTTTTTGAATTCTCGAGGAGATGTTTCCAATTTTACCTGAGAAGTTTCCTAAGATGTTTTTTTTGAGATGTGCCATAATATTAATTCCTTCTTATAAATATTAAATAAAGTATTATTAATCATATTATTTTAAAATTTGTTTTTAAGAGCTATAATCTAAATTGAGATAAAGGATTTGGCGGTGGACGACCGGCATAGAGAAAAATAAAGAGAGCAGAAAACAGCTGTAGATGAAATGGAGAAAAATTGCTGTTAAATCGAGGAGATATTGGGGGGCAGAATAGAAACAAATGCCGAGCAGAAGCAAGATAACAGCCGAAAATAGCCGAACTGTGGGAGAAATCAGCCGAATAGCAGCCGAATAAGAGAGCAATGAATGCTGAAGTTACTGTTATGTTTTTTGAATCGTTTTCCATTTATTCCTCTTAACTCTTTATCATTTATAAAAGCTATAGGAAATATGGATGCCACTTCCAATTTCTAATTTTGTAAAGAAATTGGAAGTTTAATTTTGGAAGGGACTTCCGTTTTTAGGATATTTTATAGAGCCTACACCATTGTTTTGCGGTGTGATTAGATATGCCAAGATTTTTTGCTATGGCTGAATAATTTATAGAGCCATTTTTCTTTTTGGTTTTTTCGGATAAGGCAAAGAGTTCTGAATGAGTGAGAGGATTTGAGAGAGTTTTGATTTTTAATTTTTGTTTTTTAATAATCTCCTGTGCATTTCCAAGTTCCCGCGTAGTGTTTTCGTCAATCTGTGGCTGTTGCGAATTTGATTTTGGAGCACTCGCTCCCCTCATACCGAGGATTAAATCAAATAGGGAATTTTCTTTATAATCAGAGAATGCTTTATCATGCTTTTCGCTCATTCTTCCGAGTGCTTTTTCCACTTGCTTACCATGCCGCTGACATAATTCAAATATCTTCAAGATCCTCTCAGAATCAGTATTACCCGACAAATAATTTTCGATGTCAATTATTTGGGGACTGAAATCAAAATTAAAAGAATCGAGATTACTTTTATAAAATATTTTTGTGAGATTGATATAATTGCTGAGCGCCTTCTTTTTATCATCACTATCAAGTACTTGAGTAACAAAGTCGAAATGATACAAGCCGGTTTCATCAAAATTTTCGACCTCCGCAGAGTAACTTGCGAAACGGCGATCAATACATTGCGAGCAAATACCGCAATGTGTCCTTGACCCAATGTTTATACGAGTAGCACTGCAAGAGACAGCAATACTTAATAAATTAAGTTTATTGAAATTTTTAAGGATTTCCATTACATCTGTTTTAGATTTGAAAACAAAACCATTATAAATTTTGTAAGGTTTACCTTCAATTAAAGAAAAAAGATTCATGAGGAGAGCTAAGGTTTTTGGGTGAGTAGTACGGCTTGCTCTACTATTTTGCATATCTTCGGATTCTGGAAAATTAAAAGAAGTAATACCATTTTCGAATAACAAATTTTCATTATGTCCGTAGGTGGTAGAAAGAACAAAAGCTATTGAATTGAACAAAAATGATCTGGTTCTTTGGTTTTCATCTGCTCTTTGTTGACCTGTTAATCCGCATTTATATTTGTAATGATAGGAGCGATTTGGGTAAAGTGATTTAATCTCTTCAAACAGATTTTTTTGAGTTTGAGCAACACTCGGATTACCCGATTGGTGGCTCACTAACCATAATTGGTTCTCGGTAGTTTCCAGTAATTCGATAATACCGGCTAAAGAATCGAGCCCCCCTGAAAATAAAACAACTTTAGTTTTTGCTGTCGGTTCTACAACAAAATTATCATTATCAAAAAGATTATACTTATGATCATCTTCGTACTTATAGAAAACGAAGTTGAAATTAAAGTCACCCGTCATAAAAGTAAGCGCTTCGTTTAGGGCTTTAATGACTTGAGTATCTTGCCAAAAATGGAGGTCCCGGACTTTAATATGGATTTCAATATCACGGCTCCAGTTATCATAAATAATCTCTTTGTCATTACCGCGAGAACATTTTCTATCAGCCGCAAAGATATATCCGGCGATTTCCATTAAATCTTTTTTTCTGTCACTTAGAGTAAAAATGTTTGTCACAAAATTCTGCAATTCAATCTTAACATTATTGGTACTCGTAAGATCATGATTATGAAGAAGTTCAACATATTTTGCGTTATCGGGACTGGGGTTTAACTTTACGCCGTTACAAGCAACTATAAATTTCTTTCTTTCCATTAGTGAACCTCCTCGCGAAGAAGTTCACCTTTCATTTTGTCGAAAGAAAAGGAGAGAAATTCTTTAATATCCTGCCGGTCGGGGAAACTATCGCTAAGGTGTTTATTATGCCATGCCGCTATAAGAGATTGTGTAATTTTTGTAGTTTCAAAAGCATGAGTTGAAATATCATTAAGATGTTTTTCGAGTTCAACTTTAAACCGATGACGATCATTTAAGTTGACAAAAGTTTTAGAAGCGGTTCTTTCAAGGAAATATTTTAAGAATTTTTCAGTGAAGCCGGAAAAGTATAATCGAGTAAGATCACTGAAATTACCGGCATTAGATATTCTTCCGAAGATTAAATTATAATCTGGTTTGTCATTGAAAAGAGTTAGACCATATTGATTATTATCCATGAACCATTTATTAAGAGCATCGATACCTGCGTGAACAGAGATAGCCTGTAACTCTTTTGAGGCTACTGAATTTTCAGTATATTTTTGAAGTCCTCTACCAATTTTAATTAAACTTAATTCAGACTCATCGAGAATACCGTTGATTTGCAAATATTCGAGAGGTGAATCTGTTTTGAAGGCTTTAGAGAGTTGAAGTAAATACTCAAAGGTGGCTAATACGGATGGTTCAACTTTTAACTTGTCAAAATGTGTGCGGACATGCTGCAGGGTTAGATTAGCAATTTTTCTAATATCGCCGTTACCGCTTGAAGCAAATTTATCTAATTCTTTAGTTATATCGAGCCATCTTCTTGACTTTGGAAGATAGCCATATCTTTTATGTCCCATTCTTAAAGCCTCTAAATTAACAATTTTATAAAACCGACGATTAAACGAAATCAATATGTTTAGAACTGAACCAGTAGAGCTAAAAATGAACTAAAATTCAAATAGATAATCAAAATTTCTGTACAAATATAAGATTAAATACAAAAATGATAATATAAAATTTTTTCTTAAACATAATTTTAAGATATATTTGAGAATACTTTTTGGGATTTATATGAGTTTTACAATTTCATCTTCGATAAAAGAGAATCATAAAAGAGGTTCAGTAGGTGACTTCCTAAAAGAAAATATTAGTGCAAAATCCGATCTCTCGATTGTTTCTGCATATTTTACAATTTTTGCAATATTTACTAATAAAATTGGATTGACCTACCTATATTTGCATAATAAACACTTAATCTATTAAATGGATAAACAACCTAGAATTTTAGATAATTCTTCAATCCCCTTTAAGATGAAAAATTTTCTTTCCGAAAATCTTTCCTCTGGAAAATTTACTCAATTCAGTGTCGCAACCGGCTACTGGGATTTACCCGCAATTCTTGAACTTAAACCATCATTAGAACACTTTTTAAGTAATAACCTTTTCTCAGAAATACGGTTTCTAATTGGTGAAGAGCCAAAAATTAGAGTCTCTCAGTTAGATACTTCATTCCCCGAAAAATACTTAAAAGCTGATCTATCGGATTTACCATTCAAACCGGAGTTCAAAGAAGTTGTAGATTTTCTTGGAAAGTATATTCAGACCGGTCGCATCAAAATAAAACTTTATAAGAAATCATTCCTTCACGCTAAATGTTATATAATTGGTTCTGAAGCTGAAAATGCAATTGGAATTATTGGCAGTTCAAACTTTACCCGAAATGGCTTACTTGGTAACACAGAACTTAATGATGTTGAATATGATCATAGAATTGCAAATTTTACTAATAAGCACAGTAATGATGTACAAATTTAATGTTTTTCTTTTAAAGATAACTAAATATAGGCGATAATGTCACATCAATTTATAACAAATCAAAATAAGCTTCTTTCTGAAGTTTTTAACAATATACTCCCTTCTGCACAATCACTTTATTTCCTTGTCGGTTATTTTTATTTCTCCGGCTTCGAAGAAATCTATAAAAATATTTCTGACAAGAGTATTAAGATATTGGTTGGTCTTGATGTGGAGAAAGACTTATTCAATAAAGTGCGTGAGTATGAGATCATTGATGGAATTAATCTCTCCCGTGGTGATGTCCGTAGAAAGCTTAACGATTCTCTCGTTACAATTTTTAATGATACCGACTTCTTTGATTCATTACGCAAGCAAGAAGCATTTATGATTTTCATTGAGAAAGTTAAGAACGGAACTTTAGAAATAAAGAAAACACTTCACCCCAACCATTCAAAACTATATCTATTTGAAAACAAAGAAGAGTTTGCGCAAGGAGGTGAGTTTCCAGGCACTCTAATAACCGGTTCGAGTAACCTAAGTCATTCCGGCCTACGTGGTCAGCACGAAATCAATGTTGTTTTTAGAGATGAGCATTTTCAAGAAGGTTTAGAGTTATTTAAAGATCTTTGGAAAGATGCTGTTCTAATAGTTGATAAGGATAATTTTCAAGATTTTCATAAAAATGTTATCGAGAAAATTTGGATTGATAAACTCCCAAATCCATTTCTTTTATATTTACGAGTTTTACTCGAGTATTTCACTGTCGCTAAAAGAGATTCCATAATTCTGCCTTCGGATATCACAGGTGAGAAATTCCGTGATCTCAAATACCAGATTGATGCAGTTACAAGAGCAATCTCAATCCTGGAACAGCATAATGGTGTTATAATCGCAGATGTGGTCGGACTCGGGAAAAGTATTATTGCCTCCGCAGTAGCATTTAATATGAAATTAAAAACTATCATTATTTGTCCACCACATTTAATACCACAGTGGCAGGATTACGCTTGGGATTTCGTCTTTAATGCTCGAATCTATTCAAGCGGTAAAATAATACAAGCGCTGGAGGATAATGATGATGGTGAACAAAAACTCATTATTATAGATGAGGCACACAAATACAGAAATGAAGACACAGAAGATTATGCCAATCTTCATCAACTTTGTCAAAAAAATAAAGTTGTGCTGCTTTCTGCCACACCATTTAACAATCGCCCCCAGGACATTTTCTCTCTGATAAGATTATTTCAGATAACTGCAAAATCGACATTAAGAACAGTAGATAACCTGAGCCATCAGTTCAGAGAATTAATTAAGGAATTTAAGAAAATAAGAGAAGGACAAAAGAAAAAGACGAAATCAGATGAACAGGTAAAAAGGGAAATTGAAAACCTCGCTGACAAAATTAGAGATATTCTTGCACCCCTTATTATACGGCGTTCTAGAATTGATTTGGAATTAATTGAAGAATATAAGGAAGACCTCAAACATCAAAAAATCTCTTTTCCAAAAGTAAATGACCCTGAAGTATTGCAATATCAACTTGGTGAGCTAACTGAATTGTACATTGATACATTTTATAAGATTGCTCCCGAAGAAGAAGGAAAGGGCTTTCTCGGTGCAAGGTATATGCCGGCGGTTTATATCAAAAACATAGAAAAATATAAAGAAAAAATTTCAGATAAATTTGAGGATGTAAATTTATTTAAGCAATCTCAACGTAACATTGCCGGGTTTATGAAACATCTTCTCGTGAGAAGATTTGAAAGTTCAGTCGATGCTTTTTATAAAAGTCTAGATTCAATGATTCTTTCCTCTGAATATGTTAAAGAATGGTATGAAAGATTGGGTAAGGTTCCCATTTATAAAACAGGCAATCTCCCATCGATTGATGAATTGTTCGATATCGAAGGCGAAGAAACCGAAATTGATATTGAGAGTATAAACTTTGATGAACAGTTATCTAAATTTATTGAGAAGGGTTTGTTCCTCATTGATAAAAAAGAGCTTAGTATAAATTTCCTGCGTGATCTTGAAAAAGATATTGCACTACTTAAATCTATTCAGAAAGAGTGGTTTGGTAATGGCTATCCAGATGATCCTAAACTGAAAGATTTCAAATCAATTCTGAAGAAAAAACTGAAAGAGATGCCTTCACGAAAAATTGTGGTGTTTACAGAATTTGGTGATACGGCTGCTTATTTATACGAACAATTAAAAGATGATTTTCGTGTTTTTAAGTATTCAGCTAGTGATTCTTCACTTACAAATAAAGAAACTATTCGTAGAAATTTTGATGCGGGGATTAAAGAAAATCTTAAGCTAAATGATTATGATATTCTTGTTGCAACTGATGCAATTTCTGAAGGTTATAACCTTCATAGAGCCGGTATTATTTTTAATTATGATATACCGTACAATCCGACAAGAGTTATTCAGCGAGTGGGACGGATAAATCGAATAAATAAAAAAGTTTTTGACGAGTTATTTATTTATAACTTCTTCCCGTCAGCAGAAGGTCAGAAACATACTTTCGTTACTCAGATAACAGCTCTTAAGCTTGCAATGATTCAATCATTAATTGGCGAAGACACAAAAGTACTAACCAAAGATGAAGAATTACGCTCCTTCTTTATCGAAAGATTCCGTGAAGAAATGAAAGAGCTGGAAGCAAAGGAATCTTGGGACGCTAAATATCTTAACGAATTAGGTAAACTTAAAACTCACAACCCTGATTTGATTAAAAAAGCTCTTGATCTTCCAAGAAGAGTAAGGATAAAAAGAACAAAGGAAAATGATACTAAAGGTGTCATAGTATTTGGCAAAAAAGGAACTGATTATATTTTCAAAATTGGTAATTCCCAAACTGACTTTTCGACTCTAAATACAAGAGAAGCTATAGAATTATTTAAAGCTGATTCAAATGAGAATGCAGAGCAAGTAAGCCCCGCTTTTGAGGAAATTTATCAAACAGTGAAAGCAAATTTATTCTTAAAGAAGAATGAAATTGCGCTCGATAAGGGTAAACGTGAGACTATTGATAAAATCAGATACTTAATAGACAAGAAAATTGGTGATTCAGATTTTCTGAAAGATTTGTTGTTTGTTGTTTCAGAACTCGATTCATTACCCGAGTTATATCATAAACAGATAAGACGTATTTCAAACAAAACACTTGATAAAGACATAAAACAATTAATGAAAGATGTTCCGCATAACTATCTAATGGATATTATTAAAAAGTCCGAAAGCATTGACGAAGCTGAGGAACATCTTATTCTTGCAGAGGAATTAATATGAATTTTCAAAATCCCTACTCACGTTCCGATTATACAAAATTTTTACAGGGTAGTTTTCTTACTGATAATTTCAAAATTATCGAAGAAGAAATATCTCTTGAATTCAAATCTGAATTTATCAAGAAAGCAACCCTAATTGGCAGAGATAAATCTCTTGAACTTGAGATTTACGAAATTCAGCACGAATCTGAAAATAATCCTCGAGTCGGCATCTCAAAAGAGTTTTTTAGACTTATGGCAAGCTATGGTTCAAAAAGAGCACTTGCTATCTTCCATTCACCAAACTCAAAAAACTTCCGGCTTTCACTTGCTACCGTTGATCTGTCGCTTGAAGACAGCAGAGTTAAAAGAGAATATTCAAATCCAAGACGCTTTTCCTTTTTCTTGGGTCCAGATGCAAAAGTTCATACACCATATAATTTTCTTATAAAAAAAGGAATAGTAAAGAATTTTGAAGACCTTCAAGCACGTTTTTCTATCGAAGTTGTTAATAACGAGTTCTATAAAGAAATTGCCAACTGGTATTTTTGGGCATTGAAAAAAATAAAATTCCCCGATGATGCGGAAGCAGAAAAGAACGGCAGAGAGATTTCTGTAATTCGTCTGATCACCCGCCTCATCTTTATCTGGTTTATGAAAGTCCGCAAACTCGTTCCGGAAGAATTATTTGGTGAGCAGACTTTAGAAGAGCTTCTAACCGATCATAAGCTTAGCAGCGACAACTATTATAAAGCGATTCTCCAGAATCTTTTCTTCGCTACATTGAACACTAAAAAGGCTGAACGTAGATTTACATCTAAGAAAAAAGGCTACAAAGGTTTCAGCCACGATTTTGGCAATCACAATGTTTACCGCTATGAGGAATTATTCAAGAACAGCGAAGAGGCAATTGAAAAATATTTTATGCCTATTCCATTTCTCAATGGCGGTTTGTTCGAATGCCTTGATTATAAATCCAAAACAAGGGACGAAAGAAAATATATTGACGGATTCACATCCACAAAATCTCAGCAGCCGTCTGCACCCAACTATTTATTTTTTAACGATGATAAAATAGTAACTGAATTAAATAAAGATTACGGTACAGTTAACAAAAAGTATAATGTCCGTGGTCTCATAAAAACATTATCCCTTTACAATTTTACTATTGATGAAAGCGATCCTAACGATGCCGATGTTGCATTAGACCCGGAACTTTTAGGTAAAGTTTTTGAAAACCTTCTGGCAAGCTATAACCCGGAAACAGCAAAGACCGCAAGAAAATCTACCGGTAGTTATTATACCCCGCGCCCTATTGTTGATTATATGGTTGATGAAAGCTTAAAGCAGTATTTCAAAACGCATTTAAAAAGTACCGACAGCATCCCTGCTGTCGGACACACTGACAACCCTTCTGTTAGCAGCAACAACTTCTTTAATCCTAATGACGAAATAGACATACACCAGGGGAATCTACCACACTGGCAGCAAAAAGATGTTTGGTACTTCGTAACATTTCGTTTCGCAGATTCCTTGCCCAAAGAAATTGTTGAACAAATTAAGACTGAACGTGAACTTTGGTTGAAACGACATAAAAAAGAAGAAACAAAACCCTACTCAGTTGAGGAACTGAAAGAGTATCACAAACTTTTTTCGGAGCGAATTGAAAACTTGCTTGATGAATGTAAAGGAAGCTGCCTTTTACGTGAAGAAAAAATTGCAAAAATTGTTGCGGATGCTCTCCTTTACTTCAACAACGATAAATATGTTCTTGATGAATGGGTGATTATGCCTAATCATGTACATATTCTGGTCAAACCTATTAATGAATATACACTGCCGGAAATAACTCACTCATGGAAATCCTTCTCTGCAAATGAGATTAATAAGCTTGCTGGTAAATCCGGGCAATTGTGGCTTCATGAATCCTATGATCATATTGTTAGAAATGAAGCGGCTTTCATTGCAATTAAAAATTATATCAAAAATAACCCGGTTAAGGCTAAACTTAAATTACCAAATTGTGCGCAAAGCTGGACTTATAGTACCCGCATCATCCCTGATGCGGGGTTCCCTAATGCGGGGTTCCCTAATGCGGAAGTTGTTGGTGCTTCCGGAACTGTGGGATATATCGAGAGCAAGATAGTTAATGATACTCAGTTTGTGGGTGGTATCGAGAGCAAGGATGCTCTCGATACTCTTTTTTCGAACGAAGAACAGACGAATCCTTTTGATTCTGCGACTACGAAAAAGCTTGTTAATTTAATTGATTCGCTAAGAGTTGTTGATCCGGCAGTCGGTTCGGGTGCTTTTCCGATGCGTATTCTTAACCGGTTGGTTTTTCTACTTCATAAATTGGACCCCGATAACGCTCTATGGAAACAATCCCAGATTGACGGAATTAAGAAAAGCGTCAAAGACCGATCTCTGCAAAGAAAATTTATTGAAGAGACCGAAAGAAAGTTTAAAGAGAAAAACCCGAACTATGGCAGAAAACTTTATTTAATTGAAAAGTGTATATACGGAGTTGATATTCAGCAGATTGCTGTTGAAATAGCCAAACTTAGATTTTTTATTTCCCTTCTTGTTGATGAAAAAATAGAAAACGGTGAAATAGAACCGCTGCCAAATCTTGATTTTAAACTTATGCAAGGCAACTCACTTATATCCTCTTTTGCCGGAATTGATTTTACCACAAAACCTCAAAATGATGAAAACCTTTTTGATTTTGATGAAAAATACAAACTGCTGATTGATGATTTTGAAGAACTGAAAAGCCAATACCAGAACGAACCCGATGTACACAAAAAAAGTGAACTGCGAAATCGAATTGATGCCAAGCTCCTCGAAATATTTGAAGAAAAACTAAGGCAACATTATCCACAAATAAATGAATTGGAAAGCAAATACGGCGGCAAAAAGGAAATTATCGAAGTAGAAAAGAAAAAGCTCTTTAAGAAAATAGGCATTGATGTTGAGCAAGCCGAACAAGATTTAATTGCTTACACCGAAGGGAGAAAACAAAAAGATTTCTTTTTATGGGATGTTTACTTTGCCGAAGTCTTTGCTGAAAAAGGTGGTTTTGATGTTGCTATTGGGAATCCGCCGTACGGTGTATCTATAAAAGGTGATTATCGTGCTAAAGTAGAATTAAATTTGCCAAAAGTGCCCGACTATGAAATATATTATTATTTCATTGAAGTAGCTAGAAAACTATTAAATGCAAATGGGGTTAAAAGTTATATTATACCTAATACTTTCCTTTTTAATGTCTTTGCATCAGAATATAGGAAGCAACTACTTACGAAATGGAATATTTTAGTTATTTGTGATTGTACGGATTTTAAGATTTTTGAGGGAGCCACAATTCACAATGCTATTACAGTAATGTTAAGAAATACAAATGAAAATGAGTGTGTGGGATTTAAACCTACTGCTGATTGTTCGGATTTTATTGAACTTTTATCACGCCCAACTGATTATGTCAATGTCGATGAATTATTAAAACACAACCAAAATTGGGCATTGGTTTTTAAGCTACCTAATTCAGTATTAAAATTAACTACGAAAGTTAAAGGAAGTAACCGCTTTTTATATGAAATTTTCCCTGAGTATAGCCAAGGATTAATAGCATATGATAAATACCGAGGTCAAGATAACAAGACTATAAAGAATAGAGTATTTCACTCTAAGACAAAAAAGCCAGGATGGAAAAAATGGCTTTGGGGAGAGGACGTAACGCCATATCAAGTTCGATGGAATGGAACCGAGCACATAAATTATTCTGGCGGAATTGCTAATCCAAGAGAACCAAAATATTTTAGAGGCGAAAGAGTTTTGGTAAGAGAAATTACTAATCCTAAAATATATGCGGGGTATACTGCCGAGGAAAGTTACAACGACCCTTCAATTATTATCATATTAAAAAATGACAAGGTAAATTTTGATCTTAAGTGTTTACTAGCAATATTAAATTCTAAATTGGCTACATTTTATCACTTTAATTCTTCACCTAAAGCCTCTAAAGGATCCTTTCCTAAGATTCTGGTCGAGGACTTAAAAAATTTTCCCTTACCTACGATCAATAAACCAACCAGAATATTGATCAATGATAAAGTTGACGAAATTTTGTCAGATAAACAACAAAATCCCCAAGCCGTCACGAAGCACTTAGAGAATCAGATAGACATAATGGTTTACAAGCTTTATGAATTAACGTATGAAGAAGTAAAAATAATAGACCCAAATATTGAGCAAATAATTAGCAAAGAAGAGTATGAGAGGTTTGAGATTTGAAAGTGAAGTGGTTATTTAAAAAGAAACGTCCTACCGAAGCAGGACGTCAAACTAAAGATGCTATCTTTAGCGCTGTTAAAGTCAATACAAAATTAAATATAGGACAAGCTAATGTCAAGTGAAAATTTAATTCAATATCAGCGAGTAGTAATTTATATCGATGGCTTTAACCTCTACTTCGGGCTAAGAGAAAAAAATTGGAAAAATTTATATTGGCTGAATATTCAAAAATTGGGTGAGAATATTCTAAATAAAGGACAAAAATTAGTTGAGGTAAAATATTTTACTTCTCGTATTTCATTCCCACCGGATAAAGTTAAAAGACAAGGTACTTTTATTGAAGCACTTGAAACTTTGCCAAATGTTAAAATTTACTATGGTAATTATCAATCTAATAAGTCTGTCTGTAAAAAATGTGGATTCACTTCTATGGTTCCAAGCGAAAAAATGACCGATGTAAATATTGCCGTTGAACTGCTTTCCGATGCTTATGAGAACAAATTTGATGCTGCAATTTTGATATCAGCCGATAGTGATTTGATAGGACCAATTGATACTGTACATAGACTATTTGAGGATAAAAGAATCATTGTAGCTTTCCCTCCGGCGAGGCATTCTTTTGCTTTAAAAGAAGCAGCTTCTGCTTCATTTACATTAGGTAGAAAAAAGATAGCTGATAGTTTATTCCCGGATGAAATTAAAAAAAGCAATGGTTATATTCTTAAACGACCGACAAGGTGGGAATAAAAGAACTATCTGGTTACGAATTAACTTATGAAGAAGTAAAGATAATACAACCCAAATTTACCGAAATAATGAGCAAAAAAGAGTATGAAAAGTTGGCTATATGAGTGATATCCTTTATTGTATTTGGGAATTATTCAACCAAAACCACGAAGTAATAAACGCAATAGTACTATTCATAACTTTGCTTGTTATAATTTGGTATACTATTGAAACAATGAAAATGAGAAGATCAAATGAAAAGACTCTAAAAGTAAATGAAAACACTTTAAATGTATTAAAAGAGACTCTGAATTTAGAAAAACAAAAAAACGATCCAAATGTTATTGCGTATTTTGATAATGGCGCTAATTTATACTCGATTGTTTTAGTTATTAGCAATGAAGGTGGGAGCACCGCAAAACATGTTAAAATTACATTTGAGCCGGAATTGAACTTTGGAGACTCAAAGTTTATAGAATTTTTTAAAAACAATGCTGTTTCAAAAAGTGGTATTGATATTCAAAGCAAGAGTAAGTATGTCTTACGCGTTGGTCATACACCAACAGCTTCACCACTTTATAAAGAGAGTAGAATTCCCAATTCTTATGAAGCAATTGTTACATTTGAAGATCCAAGAGTAAAAAATAAATCGATAGAAAAAATATTCAATCTTACAATCGATCAATTTTTCTATCGTATAGATCCCGAAGGGAAAAATAAAGTTGAACAAGAATGAGAGAAGATTAATAATTATATGTTAGAAATATTAAAAGCCTTAAAAGGGAAATGACAAGCAATGTATTTAATCTACTTTGATGAAAATAAATTTTCGGTTGAGGACCCCTACTTTTATATTGGGGGTATTTTAGTTGAAAAAGAGAAAGTTCAAGCTCTAGATAAAACTTTGATGCAAATTCAATACAATTTTTTTGGTACAAGTGTATTGCTTCCAGAAACTGAATTGCACGGTAAGGATATTTTCCATGGGAAAGGAAATTTCAAAAAAAGTAAATTGGCAGATAGAGTTAATCTTCTTGACGACATTGCTAACTTTATCGTGAATAACAAAATTCCAATAAGATTGATTTGTATTGATGTTAATCGTCATCGCAATAAATATGCTTATCCAGAACCTGAATATCGTCTTGGTTTAATGTTATTTTTAGAAAGGGTATGTGATTTCTTAGATGAGAAAAACAAATTAGGTTTAGTTTTTGGAGATTATGAAAAAGATGAAATTGCAAAATCTATTCTCGATTTTTCACAATTTAAACATGAGGGGAAAACTAAAATGTATTTTGGTCGTCCTCTTGGTCGTTTGATAGATACAATTTATTTTACTCATTCGCATCATAGCCGATTTTTACAAGTAGCGGATATTATTATTTTTCTTGCAAACCGATTTGATGTAGAACCAACTCCGGTAGATAAGTGGCACGAAAATAAAAGTAGAGAAATATGGCAAAAAATAACTACGGGGACAGATTACAAAATTCAGCGCTGGCCATAAAAAAGGAACGACCAGCCTCAATGAGAGAGTTCGCTTTTGGAACGAACTACTGCTGGTCGCTTATAAATGCAAATTGTTTTAAATTCACTGATAATTTAACTCCTATAATAACATCAGTCAAGGATAATCTAAATTTGTTTATAAGTCATTTAGTTACATCCTCGTCAAAAACGGGTATTTATTTATTTTTTAACAATTTTTCATTAAAATTGAATTATGAAAAAGTATGATTTATTAGAAGATATTGAAAATTTCTTTCATCACTAAACACAAAATATTTTACGGAATTCTGTGAAAGGTTCCAATGAAGTAAATGAGATTAAGTTATTACCATAAAGAGACCCAATTGCCCGGGCAAAGTAGATTTCTTCCTCCCATCTCCCTATAAAATGGATGACTGAAAATGAAGTAAGTTTTCCCTTCTTACCAAAAACTATTTATGTATGTATAGTTTGATACCCGTGCAGAACCGTAAGGTGTATAGTTGACGTAAAAACAAACTATCTTTAAAAAAATTGGTTCTACCGTTAATAGTGTGAAAGTGATAAATTAGAGATATGGAAACGAAAGAATTATTTACCCGCATGTTACACCTCCCTGAAGAATGGGAAGTCTATGAAGTAACTTATGAAGAACCTCATCAACAGATACATCTAAAAATAAGATACTTAAAAAAAGAAGGCGTATGTAAAGCTACAGGTGAAATCTGTCCTATTTATGATTATCGTCCTGAAAGACAATGGAGGCATCTGGACTTGATGGGGTACAAAACCTATTTATACTGTTGTATCCCAAGAGTGAAAAACAGTTTGGGTGAGGTAAGCAGTATACCTGTTCCCTGGGCAAATGATGAAGAAAGACATACTCATGATTTTGAGAACTATGCAATCAAGTTATTACAAGCCACGCACAATCAAACAAAAGCCGGAGAGTTGCTAGATGTAAGCTATGAGAAAATAAACCGGGTTATGCACAATAGTGTTGAGCGGGGGTTGAGCAGACGAGAACTAAGTTCAGAAAAAATCATTAGCATAAACATAGATGAGAAGAGTTATAAAAAGGGACATAAATATGTAACGGTTATCAGCCAACAGGCAAGAAACAGAATCTTAGAGGTTGGCAAAGACAGAACGCTTGAAGCAACGGAAACCCTATTAAATACAACGTTTACCGAAGAACAATTGAGTTCAATAAAAGCCATATGCGTAGATATGTGGGATCCGTTCATGAGTGCAATAAAAAAAAGTGTCCGCAAGCTGAGATTGTCCATGACAAATTTCATGTGGTCAAGTATCTTAACAAAGGGATAGACGAAACCCGAAAAGAAGAAGTAAAAACCGAACCATTGCTGAAGAAAGCAAAGTACGTGATGTTGAAAAAATCAGAAAACTTGACCGATAAGCAAAGAGCAAGATTTATGGAAATAAACCAAGCAAATTTATTAACCTCAAGGGCTTGGAAGATGAGAGAAAATTTTATGGAGATCTTTGAAAAACAAACCACAGAGGAAGCGTCAGTATTTTTTGAGAGTTGGTATGAAAATGTCGTTAAGTCAAACATTGCACCGATGAAAAAAGCAGCTAAGACATTAAAGAATTACAAGCAAGGAATAATCAACATTATAAAATACGATCTCAATAATGCTCGAGCTGAGCGATTTAATGGTGCGATTCAAAAGTTAAACAGAGTTGCTCAAGGTTACAGAAATTATGATAATCTGAGGATCGCTATTCTCTTTTTCAACGGCAAGCTCAACCTCTTTTCACACTATTAACGGTAGAACCAAAAAATTATAGTCCGTTTAAGGCTAGGTGAAAAGAGTCAAGTTCATTTTACACACGGCTTGGAGCCGACGTTCACCTTATAGAGCTAAAGAAAAAATTAAGAAGCATTTTTCAAATAGCAAATGAATTATATTTTAGAATCCTAAATACTACATTTAAGTTTTTTATAGGGGGAATAAAAAAGACGCTGATTAACTGGTTCAGCGTCAAAAACCTTTTTAGATTTCAAACCTAATGGTAAAGAACATTGATAATGTAATTTAGTAGACTTGAATTGTCAATACCTATCCTGACAGTTGTTATTATCGCATTGCGCCAAAAATAATGTCACCCAAGGGAATTGGGAAAAAGGACGTTGCGCCATAATATAGGTAACCCAAATAATTGAGGTTATCCATGAGCGGAAAAGCTAAAAGAGAGTATTTAGAAGAAATCAAGAAACGGTATTTCACCTCTACGAAATTGGAAAAGGGACAAATTCTCGATGAGTTCTGTACGAACTGTTCCTACAACAGAAAATATGCAATCAGATTAATCCGCAAGAAAGAATCATCGAAGCCAAAGAAAAGAGCTGGAAGACCAAATGTTTATTATAAGGAATCAATCATAAGATTTCTCAGAGATCTTTGGGTTGCAACCAATCTTGTGTGTTCCCAAAGACTTAAAGAAACTATCGCTTTTTGGCTGCCTTATTATGCGCTTCATTATAAAAATCATCTCTCTGAAGATGATAGAGAAAAACTTCTCCGCATTTCTCCACGTACGATTGATCGCCTGCTCAAAAGAAGTAAATCCAAGCATAAGAAACTTGGGCTTTCAACAACAAAGCCAGGTTCTCTGCTAAAGAAACATATCCCGATAAAAGTAGATCAATGGGATGAGTTCCGTCCCGGATTTCTTGAAGCTGATACCGTTGCTCATTGTGGAACTTCTGTCGCCGGACAATTTGTCTATACGCTGGATGTCGTTGATATTGCAACAGGCTGGACAGAACAGAGAGCGGTTTGGGGAAAGGGACAACAAGGTGTCTTTACTGCTCTGAAAAGCATTGTTGAGCAACTCCCATTCAAGATACTTGGCTTTGATTCTGATAACGGTTCTGAATTCCTTAACTGGAATCTTCTTGAGTATTTCACAAACAGAAAAAATCCCGTCCAATACACCCGCTCCAGAGAATACCGTAAGAACGATAATGCACATATTGAGGAAAAGAATTGGACGCATGTCAGGCAGTATCTTGGCTATCAAAGATTTGAAAACATTAACATTGTTCCATTGATGAACAATCTTTATCTGAACGAATGGAGACTTTTCTTAAACTTTTTTATTCCCTCTTTTAAGCTCATCAGCAAAGAAAGAGTTGGTTCAAAGATCACTAAGAAATTTGATCCACCGAAGACTCCTTATCAACGTCTTATGGAATCAACTTATATCAAACCAAAAATTAAGAAACAACTCACAAATACTTTTGCCTCGTTGGACCCTTTCAAGCTGCAAAACATTGTCAAAACCAAAATCATTGAAATCCTCCACCTTGCCTCTGGATAAATTGCTTCTGCTTTTTGCTGCTTCTCTTTCATGCTTCTTGATGCTTCTCTTTCATGTTTCTTGATGCTTCTCTGTCGAGCTTCTTGGATTACCCACTTCAAGGACTTATCCACTTATTAACAAAGAAAGAAAAAAAGTAGCAAAAAAAGAAAGAAACCATTATTATTACAATTATTTTTTACTTTAACAGGTTTTGAACACAGTTATTAACATATTTTATTCTTTACAATTTCGGTTACCTTTTATTATGGCGCAACACGTTATTTGTTCTCGGATGAAATATTAAAAAAGCTACAGAAATGATTACTAAAAAATATTTCAAAGCAAAGTCCGGGATTTAAGTACAGGGGATTACGGTTATATAAAAACAACAAAGTTAAGTTGTCATGGTAGATTTGAGTGAAAGAATAGGAAAAGTGCCGAATCTTATTCGGCACTTAAAATTTGTTAAAATTGCGGGGCTTCATTAATAATAACGAAGTTCCCTTTTTTATCAATATAACCGTAAGATATTTTTCTCGTTTTATCGTCATAGAATTCCGCATAAGCTCTTCCACTGTTGAAAGAATTGATCTTACGATACATCGGTTTGAAAACTTCTTTACCGCTTTTATCAACCGCACAATGTTTCATTCCATAACCTTTGTGGACAATGGCTAGCCCTTCTTGAAATCCCGACCAGAATGTAATTCTCTCATCATCTTTTTTTGGTTTGGGATAACTCTTTATTACCTTTCCATTAACATCAATAATTTTCCATTCTTCAAAAAAGGTTTTTTGATCATACTCACTTACAACAGCAAGGTTTTCTGAGAATGGAAATACTTGCTTGAATTTTGGTTCAACTATTAATTTTCCTTCTTTATCAATTACTCCCCATTTGAAATCATTCGAAAGAACAAAAGCACGTCCGTTGCTGAATGGTTTAGGTTCGTTTGAATAAGTATAATCAATTACAAGTTTTCCATCTTTATTGATGAATCCCCATTTGTATTCGCCGGTAGGAGTTTCCCCCTTAACTGTCGCCATACCATCTGAAAAATTACGGTTTTCTATAAACTTTGCTTCAATTACGTTTTTACCGGTTCTATCAATATAACCGACATTAAATTCAATTTGATTACTCGCCAACCCCTCAACAAAATATGTTTCGTATGAATGATGATTAGGGAAAGTTTCAACTAAAACTTTTCCTTCTTTATCAATAATACTCCACTTGAGTTGAGAACTACCATCAGCAGCAGCGGGAGAATAGGTAGTGGTTATATCATCATAGAAATGCATCGCCATATAATATTTAAATGGTATAACTACTTTTCCGGTATTATCAATAAAACCTCTTAAACCTTCGTCTCCCGGTTTTATTACTAAAGCAAGACCGTTCATAAATCTGGGGTAATCAACAACCGCATGATATTGTGGTTCGATAACTACTTTTCCGTTTTCATCAATAAACCCCCAAACATTACCTTTTTTTACTGAAGCTAACCCTTCACTAAAATCTGATATTTGATCAAAACTTATTCTGGCAACATTTTTATCAACTGCAATTTGAGCTTTTTGTTGTGTGTGAAGATTAATGTTTAGAATTGTTAGAAGTAGTGTAAAAAGAAGTATGAATCGAGTTTTCATTTTATTCCCTTTCTTATTTGATAAAAGAAGAGGATAAATGAACATAGCAATTGGAACATCTGTCCATTTACTATCCCCTTTGAAAATTCTTGTTTTAAAGATAAGGGAGATTAAATTGAGTTTCAATTAAAATCAGCAACTATCATTTGATTTACATCTTGGCATTTCAGAAATATCAGTTAGCAATTTGGTATATGGTAAACTGATGTAGAGTTTCACTGACTCGTCATATTGTCCCTGAGTTGGATTAAAAAGTAGTAATAAACTCAGTTAGATCACTCTTCAAAATAGCATCCAATTCAGAAAAATTTTCTTCTCTTGTTTCGGTAAAAACGAATCCGAAAATCGGATATTTTTTAATATCTGTTTCACGGAGTTCGAGTACGTGTTCAAATCTTGACTTTAATTTTTCATAATCAAAACTTTTAATAACTTCGGTTGGAATAACGTTTGGTTTATCAAGCACTATAATGCTGTAAATCAAACCTTCTTTTTCAGCAGAAATAATTTCCCAATCCGGTTTTTTATTTTCCAAAAAATATTCGTATGAATTAATGCCATAAGCATAGTAAGCTATATCGGTTGTTCCCCATCCGGCAAATCGCATAGGATTTATTTCAATCGGAATAATTTTAGAATTATTAATTCTTACCTCTACATGTAGCGGAAAATTTTTAATTTTTAGAATGTCCCCGATTTCTTTTAGAAAATTTTTGAAAACCGGCTCATTCTCTTCAATAATTTTTTGGGATGTTATATAAAGTCTGTCACTCGTATCCGTTTCAGAAGCAAAAATGTGCCTCATAATATTTAGTATTACAGGTTCTCCCACATCATTAAAGTAGGCATCAAAGGCATATTCAGTTCCTTCAATATACTCTTCTATAATATAATTCGTTGTATTGAGAACCGCCTTAGGAAACATAGATTTGAATTTTAAAAGATCCTCATCAATCAAAGTTAGAGTTTTTATCCAATCTACTTCATTGCTGATTTTATAAACTCCGAGACTTAAAAAGCCAATTGAAGGTTTAACCACAAAAGGCATGTTGATTGACTTGATATCAAAACTCTTTAATTCATTAAATACCAATTCACGATAATAAAAATTTGGATAAAGGTGTTTTACCAAATCTCTAAATTTGACTTTATCCTTAAATACATTTATGAGTTTTGGAAGTTCAGAAAAAGATAAATTCTTGTTAATCCATTCTATACAATTTTCGGAATTAGTACATAATTTTTCATTTTTTTTGAATAATTCTATAAAGTCATCTTCATTTAATAAGAGTTCAGTTTTATTAAAACCGTGTGCTTCAGCAAACTCATTCTTTAGAACTTTATAGCCGTTACTCTCAATAGTGCTTTGTAATAAATGTGATATATAAGGTTTATCGGTGATGAACATTAATTTTCTTCCGGAGTCGTTGTTAAATTTAATTCACTTTAATCTATCTAAATAAAGAATTCCATTTAGATGATCAATTTCATGTTGAAAGATGATTGCAGTAAATCCCTCAACCATTTCGATCTGATGTGACTTATCGAGCTGATCATACTCTAATAAAATAGCAAATGAACGTGTTTTAGTTGTATCACTTCTTCCCGGTATTGAAAGGCATCCTTCTAACCAGTTTAATTTCTTTTTAGTGTATTGTTTAATTTTGGGGTTAAGGTAAACTTCAAACGGGAAACCAGGTTTATCATATCGCTGAACCCAGATGATGTTTTTAAGAATTCCTACTTGGGGCGCAGCAATACCAACTCCGGCAGTTAAACTGTCGTTAACCGTAGCATATAGTCTTTTCACTAAATTCTGAAGTACGGGATCAGATGGATTAACCACTACATCAAGTGATTGTGATCTAAGTATAAGCGAATCCACATTATTATTAATACTTAACACCCTCATTGGTGTTAAAGAATCAGCTGCCATTACAAGACTTATTTGATCTTTTGAAAACGATTGTGACGACAAGTTATTTCGATTAATCTTCTCAACCGAAGTACAGCCTGCAGCAATATTAAGTATATTTTAAGTTAATTCAAGTCTTCAAAATGGAATTTACATTTTAGGTTTCACTTTTTATTAATTAGGATTAATCACCGTAATCAATTAGTTGCTGTTGAGATTGATCAAGTATCTGCCGCAAGCAGTAATCAATTAGCGAACAGATCGAAAAAGTCACGTGTTCTAATTTGTAATCATTGTTTAGCAATGTGTTGATTTATGCCATGATAATTCAGGGTTTTTATTTAATTATTACAGCCAATATTCGGAAGAAATGTTTATTTTTGGATATTCATATTCAACAACAATATTATTTGAATTAATTGTGAGTTTTTATTCTTACTTAGATTCCTTTCGATCAAAAATCAGTGCCAATCAAGCTTTGTTGATTGCGAGTGCTATAGTGGGCTTTGTTTCCGGTATTGCCGCAATATCATTAAAAGGATCGGTTTATTACATCCATAATTTTCTTACTAAAACCCCACCGAAAATGGTTTTGGATTATATTTATTTGTTATTCCCACTTGTGGGTATTCTTCTAACGATATTTTTTATAAGATTTTTTTTAAAGAATCGTTTTGGTAAAGGATCAGCACATATCATTTATACAATAGCAAAAAAAGCTAGTAACGTGGACAGCAGTATGACATACTCACATCTTGTTACAAGTGCGTTAACTGTTGGGTTTGGAGGCTCTGCAGGATTGGAAGCCCCGATCGTAGTAACAGGCTCTGCAATTGGTTCAAACTTTGGAAGAGTTTTTAATTTTTCTTATCGAGACAGAACAATTCTTTTGGCAAGTGGTGCAGCGGCAGGAATTGCTGCTGTTTTTAATGCCCCAATAGCGGGTGTAATGTTTGCAGTAGAAGTATTGTTAATTGATATGTCAATTTCATCATTTATCCCTCTTATTATTGCTTCCACAACAGGTGCGTTACTTTCTAAAATGATTTTGAATGAAAATATTCTTTTATATTTTAGTCTTCGTCAACCATTTGATTACAATTATGTACCATTCTATATTGGACTTGGAATCCTAACAGGGATAGTTTCAATTTACTATATTCGTTCATTCAGTAAAATCGAACAACTCTTTAAACCATTGGAAAAACGCCGCTTCTTAAGAGGGGCGTTAGGTGGTGCACTTTTAGGTTTATTAATCTTGCTTTTCCCTCCACTCTTTAGTGAAGGATATATTGGGATAAAACAATTAGCAAATGATACACCTCAACTTCTCTTCAAAAATAGTTTAATCTCACAATTTTTTACAAACGAATGGGCACTTCTGTTTTTAATTTTTGTGATAGGATTACTCAAAGTTATTGCCGCATCAATTACAATCGGAAGTGGTGGTAATGGCGGGAATTTTGCTCCATCACTATTTGTTGGTGCATTTACCGGTTATTCTTTTGCGAAATTTTTTAATCTTGGTTTCAATTCAGCCATTCCGGTTGGAAATTTTACAATAGTCGGAATGGCCGGAATTCTTTGCGGTGTAATGCATACTCCACTCACTGCAGTATTCCTAATAGCAGAAATTACAGGCGGTTACGAACTGATGATTCCTCTCCTTCTAGTTTCATCAATAACATTTGTTTTGGTAAAACACTTTGAGCCATTTTCATTGGACAAACGTGAACTTGCAAAAAAAGGACAACTTCTTACCGGAAA
>Ga0351877_1058_pt1 | contig 34201 bp, 22 predicted proteins | sample BONcelFGM3001D13_FD_206775 | JGI IMG/M metagenome (GOLD analysis project Ga0351877, IMG submission 206775) | Enriched cells from coal bed in the Powder River Basin, Montana, United States - BONCAT cells FGM rep3 HSBNCT.FGM.300.1.D13 ...
ACCTGGGCACAGATGTTGCGCCGGAGACATTTGTCGCCGAAGTAAAAAAAGGTGATGTGGATATTATTGCCATGTCTGCACTTTTAACCACAACCATGCCCAATATGAAAGTAACCATTGAGGCTTTAACGCAAGCCGGGTTACGGGAAAATGTAAAAATAATCGTGGGTGGAGCACCGCTAACAGATGCGTATGCCAGCGAAATTGGTGCAGATGGTTACGCTGCCGATGCCAGCAAAGCCGTAAAATTAGCCAAGTCCTTTATAGTTAGCTAAGAATTCTTCAAGCAACCTTGCTTAAATAATAAAACACTTTCTGACAATTCATCCGGAAAGTGTTTTTGTTTAATAACAAGCAGTTTCATGGGATGGAAAAACCAACATCTTTAAGTTGTGCTTGTCAGCGGACTCTACTCAACCAAAAACTTAATATGACCGGGTTCCATTTCGTATCATTTGAGTCGGTTCAGGAGCTACAAATCCACTAATCAAACAAATGATGTTGTGAAAATGAGGCTGAATGAAATTGATATGAAATGATTGGTCATAAATATGTCAATTCTGGCATTTATAAATGCCAGAAGATGGCCAAACCGATCAATAAAACGATGAAACTAATAAACGTAAGCAGCCACCCGACGCGAAAAAAGTCGCCGAATTTGTAATTGGCAGGTGCAATCATTAAGATGTTGACTGGGTGAGCCATCGGGGTAAGGAAGGAAGCGGAGCAGCCGATTGCAGTTGCAACAGCAACTGCCTGGGGATTAATGCCCAGGCTGATTGCGGCACTGATTGTGATGGGTCCAGTAATCAATGCAGTTACCTGTCCACCTATAAATTGTGTCAAAAGGGCAGTGATCAGATATCCCCCGGCAGCAACACCTAAGGGACCTAGAGGAAGGGCAAGGGCGATGGTACTCTTTCCCAACAGATTTGCCAAGCCTGTCTGAATCATAGCCAGACTGACGGCATACATACCTGAGATGAGAAAGATCGCTTGCCACTCAACGGATTGATAACTCTCCTCAATAGGTACAACTTTTAAAGCCATGCTTAATACTGCCGCAACCAGCATGGATAAATAGATGGGTACTCCAACAATCGAAACTGCAATTGCCACGCTAATCAGCAGGATCGTGAAAAAGGCTTGACGCTTATCTATTGGTTCATCAACTTGGTCAGGCTCGAAAATGATAAAATCGGAACTTTTTCGCAAACTGGATATCTGCTTTCGATTTCCAATGACAAGAAAAGAATCTCCCATATTCAACGGTATATCACCCACATCCGTTCGGAAACTTTGCGTAAGTCGTTTGATGGCAATGACTGACATGCCAAATGTTTTACGAAACTCGATCTCTTTTAATGTTTTTTGCTCCATTTTAGAATGCGGCGCTAGAATCATTTCAAGGTATGATGGTTCCTGCAGGGCAGATCGCGCATTTTCTTTTTCAAGAGTGATATCTAATCCCAGAGATCTTAATTCCGAGATTTCTTCATCCTGCCCGATTAAAATTAAAACATCTCCTGGACAAATTTTTGGATCAGCCGATTGAAGAAGCACATTTTTTTGCTCTCGGATGATTGCAGCAACCGTAATGCCATACTTACCTCCTAATTGAGAGGAACCAAGGTTTATGTCAACCAATTCAGAATGATCTAGAACTCTTGCTTCCCAGAGCCATTTATTAATCTCGTATAAGTCTTGCAGTTCATGTATTGTACGGCGTGCAGTAGCTTGTTCAATAGCTGGCTCTCGATCAGGGAGCAAATGTTTTCCAAAAATCCAGAGGAAAATAATTCCTGCTATGGCAATCAGTCCGCCAGTTGGAGTGAAGTCAAGGAAACGCAATGGAGACTGGGGGGGATTGGCAATGCGTAACAGATCACTCATGATGATATTAGCAGTGGTCAAATAGGTGGCTGATCCACCCAAAAGGCTGCCGTAAGCTACCGGGATAAGCAGTTTACTAGGGCGGATTCCTGTTCGACGAGAGGCTTCCATTGCCGTCGGAAGAACCAATGCTCCTGCTGCCAAATTATTCATGACCAGGGAAAGTACAGCCGTGAGTGTCGCAAATAGAGCAATCAAGAGACTCTCGTTTTCTCCCCCGATTCGCAAGATTTGATGGGCAAGCCAACGTGTAACCCCGCTTTTCTCCAGACCGCTTGTGACGATGAACAGTGAGATCAGCGTAATGACCACTGGCTGGCTGAAACCTGAAATGGCTTTGATTGCATCGGCAGGTGTGTGTTCTGGCCCAAGCATACCCAGTCCTGAGAGCTGAAAAACACCTAGAAGAGCTGCCATAAACAGTGCGGCGGTATCAATTCTTAGTCGATTGAATATCACCAGAATAATAGGAATAATGATTGTTGCGATTAATAACCATTGAGTAATTTGCATAATATTAATACTCGGATTCCACGTCGAAAAAATTTTGCCATAACCATCACTCCAGAAGGGTGATGGTTATGGCTGAACTCACTTAAATTTAACATGGTTTCCTCCCTTGAACAACATTTTTAGGGATCCATTTTACAAATTCGGGCATTGGAAATGGTTATTTCAAGTTCAATTTAAATGGAAATAACGGTTTGAGATAAGAAACCAGGAGTTTTTTCAGGCAAGGCTTTTTCAGAGTAAAAATAACCCGGCATTAGAAATAAGACTTTTAGCAGAGAATTCAATTTTATTGATCACGGCATTATATTTACGCCAAATTTTCTTTCACTCAAAACTTTAACATGACCTCTTAATTAAAAACATCCGATTCACTTTTTTAGTGAGATCCTGCGAATGTCGATATACCTAAAAACGCACCTTAAGTGGGAGTAAAGTGATGATATTTGCTCTAATTTCATGAAATATTGGCATAAATTTCCTTTTTTACACATAAAGTGGGGAAATTATCCAAATTCCGCAATTTAACTGATTTGGCGCCGTGGAATCCGGGTATGAAATAGAGAAATCAATAAAACTGGATTTAAATTCCTACGGGTAAGCCTTCAAGCAGGTCTTCAATTTGTTTTACTGTCTCTTCTGGCGAGCCATTTATAACTATTCCTGGCAAACCGGCTGGTATTTCCAAATTTCGAAAGCCCAACCCGCCAAAAACGAAAATCGGCCTGGGATCGGGAAACATGGCATATAATTCGCCAGCTTTCAACAATTCTCTGGCATTAATGTCCGTAGTGGCTGAAAAAAGGAGCATTTTTGGTTTGAGAGGAGCAATGGCGGCCGGTAGTCCATCCAAAGATAAATTTGGGCCAAAATACTTGATGTCCCAGCCACGCCAGCGCAGCATGACCACCAGCATTAGTAATCCTATTTGATGCTGCTCACCGGGCGCAGCCCCGGCAATAATGGTTGTATTTCTGGTTGGGGGCATGGTTGTTGTCAGCATGGACATTAAATGCTGCATAAAGAACTGGGTTGCATAATGCTCGGTGGCAATCGACAAATTACCCGCGTGCCAGGCTTCACCAATTTCAACCAGTGTCGGTGTGACCACTTTTGATAGTACCTGATCCACTGAATATACGGAAAAAGCTCTGCGCAAGGTTTCATGCGCCATGATTTCATTGTATGAAGTAATGGAACTATACAATTGGTGACTGATATTCTGGATGGCGATCGAATTATCGACAATGACACTTTTCTGGCCATCCGCCGGATCCAACCCCTTTTCCTTCAAGTCATTCAAGTGATCGACAGCCCGGCTGATACTCATCCCTGTGGCGATCTGGTTCTTGATCCAGCGCAGGGTGCGCAGGTCATATTCCGTATATAAGCGGTAACCCTGATCACCCCTGCTGGGATGCAGTAAACCATAACGCCGTTCCCAGGCACGCAGTGTTACAGGCAGCAACCCTACCAGATGAGAAATTGCCTTGATGTTGTATACCGGCACTGCACTTTGTCGCGTTGTCTGATCGTCCATTATTTTCCTGAATTTCCTGGTTACCATCATCGTAGCAGGAATTGAATGAGATTGTCCACACATTGTATATATTGTTTTTGGATAGCCCAAAAATAATAAAACCCAAATCACTTTTCAATTATAGGTAGAAACAACCAGGAAACAACTTTAATCATTCGTTTACAGTTCATTAATTGAATTTTTGCCTGGTTTGTCTTGTTCCATGATAATTTTAGTCACAAACTAAAGTCGCAGCCAGAAATGCAGAGATCAAAATATGGTTTCAAATTCTTTTTATTCATTAAGTCTGGACTCTTCTCTCGATGATCTGCCATCGATAGACTCCAGCGTGCAATTTGATGCCAAAGGCGAAACTATCCTTCAACTATTTAATGAGAAACCGGAGAATCCGGGAGTAATTATTTTCAAAGGGACAAAGATACTGGGTGTTATCTCGCGGGAGACTTTTTTTGAACATACTGGTAAGCGTTTTGGGATTGAAGTGTTTTTAAGCCGGCCGATCCACCGCATGTTTGAAAATTATGCCATGCAGCCGTTAATTCTTCCGGCCAGCGTGAAAATAAGCCTGGCCGCGCAACAAGCTCTCAAACGGGATTCGCGGTCAGTTTATGAACCTATCGTAGTAGAAAAAGCCAACAAAGTTTTTCACTTGATCGACATCTTTACAGTGTTTCTCGCAGAAAACCAGATCTTACTGACCTTGCACAATCAGCATACTTTTACCATCGCATCCGGAATGAATATCCCGGATGATGAAGCCATCATGCGTTTTTCGAAATTTGCGGATATCGCCATGGATATTGACCCGCTATTATTTCTCATCCGGCACACCATCACCTGTGACCAGTGCAAGCAAACAATTGAATACAGTATTACCGATATAGTTCGCTCGCACCCTCAACTGGATAGAGGTATAGAAATTTCAAAAAAAATGGGCAGCCGCACGTTCACATTTTATGTCCGCCATACCTGTGGACAGGTGATCAGAGAAATCCCGGTACAGCATGATGAAGATTTAAAACTACGCGCGCTGCGTCCCTCCAGATTGGTGGAAGCTTATGTCTGACGAAGAGATCAAAGTTGAATCAATTCAAAAAGTCACCGGTTTTGTATTGCCGGTTGGCAATGGTGCAGTTGGAAAGTCTTCGTTGTCTCTTGCACTTGACCTTGAAAGAGAAACCATGCCCCAGGTTGCGAAATCTGTTAACCTTGAATTTGGATATGTTTCACATATGATGGAAATCAACCACAAGTTATTTCATATTATGCAGCAATTCCTGGTTCCACCCGGCCAAAAGGAATCTGAAGGGATGAGCGGGGGGCGCAGTTATGAAAAAGTTATTGATACTTACCGATTTTTCATTAAACAGATCGACGTTGTACTGTTATCTTTTAAGCTGACTGACCTGGATACATTCAACGACCTCGAATTCTGGGTGGACAAATCCGTAGCGCTGGGCAATCCGGCCACACAATTCTTTCTGGTCGGAACGCACCTGGATATGGATCATGCCAGGGAGGTGTCGTCGAAAATGATCAATTCAGGAAGAGACTTTGTCCAATCCAGGATCAAAGAACTCTCCCCTGCCTGGATAGGGCAGGTGGAATCCTTTGAAATCTCAAATACCAACAGGCAGAACCTTATTGTCCTTCGAGATGCCATTTCAGTCGGCATTTTAAGGGCAAAACAATTGATCAATTAACTGGATCAAATCCCCTGTTTATTCTTCCTGACTGCAATAATTCATATTCGAGAGGCACTTAATGCATACCGCGCATAGGTTTCCCTGTTTTTGGAAGCATTTCTTTGACGGCTTCCACAGCAGAATCCAGTGTATACCCCAGGAATTTGCCCTTAATTTTTCCAATTAATTCCGATTGTTGATTGAAAGCACTGCCGCCAAAACCAAGAATGGGGGCCGGTTTTAATTTGGACAAGTTTTCCTGTAAGTGACTGATCAAGTCAGCCGATTCAGGCGATGTAGCAGCCATCACCACCATGGCTGGATGTTCATACTTGGCATAATCCACCAGATCTTCCAAAGGCAAATCTGGCCCCAGGTACTCCACCCGGAAACCTTCGCTGCGCAGCATAACCGCGATCATCAGGCTGCCGATCTCGTGCAATTCTGTGGGGGCGCAGCCCACCAGAATAAATGGAGCGCTGCTGCGAGTTGGAAACGCCTGGAATAATCCGAGTAAGTTCCCACGGATGAAGGTACTGCCAAAATGCTCAGTAGTTACATTAATTTCGCCGTTGTACCAGGCATTGCCAATTTCAACCAGGGCTGGAATAAGGGTTTTTAAAATATACGTGTTCAGATCATACATGGCATAAGCATCACGCAGTAGATCACTGGCACGGGATTCATCATGTTTGATCAATGCCAGGTACAACTCATGCCCGATTTGGGCAGGCGGAATGGCTGGCGTCACCGGTTTTGGAGCAGAAAAAGGAATCACCGGCGCAGCTTCAAGCAGCCCGCCATTTTTTTGCATTTGACGCAATTCTGCAACCGCGCTACTGATGGATATTCCAGAATCGACACGATTCTTGATCCAGCGCAGGGTGGCAATATCTCTATCAGAATACAGGCGATAGCGGTTTTCCCCACGATGCGGGTTTAAGACTTCATGCCGTCGTTCCCAGGCGCGTAAAGTAACCGGTAAAATGCCTGTCTGATCGCAGACAGTTTTGATGGTGTATTTTGGATCGTCAGATATTTCATCAATTGAAGACAAAACCATGTTTCCCTCAGGTACGTTATACATACTTTGTATTATATCAATACAATTCATTGTAATATTCTATCGACAAATTATTCTAGATATCCTACCATAACCCGACTCTATTAACAAGTTCATAACAAATTATTAAATATTTTTTCGATTTTTTCGGGTATCCTGAACGAGGAGAAAAACATGAGCGAAAAAATCAGAGTGCTGTTCTTATGTACCGGGAATTCGTGCCGCAGCCAAATGGCGGAAGCCTTTTTAAGAACTTATGCCGGCCAGTTTTTTGATGTTTATAGCGCAGGGTTGGAAGCCAAAGGTATCAATCCACTTACAATTCAAGTAATGAATGAGATAGGGGTGGATATTTCTGGTCAAACTTCCAAGGGTGTTAAAGTCTATCTGGGAAAAGTCCTTTTTAAATACTTAATCACAGTGTGTGATGAAGCTGAAAAGAATTGCCCATCAGTTTGGCCGGGAGTGAATGTGCGTATGCACTGGTCATTTGAAGACCCGGCAAAATATGAGGGGTCGGATGAAGAGAAGCTGGCAAAATTCCGCCAGGTCAGAGATCAAATTCAGGCGAAAATTCGCACATGGTTGGTTGAACAAAATCTAGAGTTAACAACTCCGTAAATTCCAGTTTGATCTTTTGCAATTTCATTCATCAAACCGCAATTAAGGAGAAAATGTGAGCGATAAAAAACGAGTTTTGTTTCTTTGTACCGGCAACTCTGCCCGCAGTCAGATGGCCGAAGCCTTGTTATCAAAACTGGCAGGACACGAATTCGATGTATTTAGCGCTGGATTGGAACCCAAACTTGTTCATCCCATGACAATCTGGGTTCTTCAGGAAATCGGTATTGATTGGTCACAAAGCCGGTCAAAATCATTAAATGAATTCCTGGAGGCTCCTGCTTTTAATTATTTGATCACGGTTTGCAGTAATGCGGATCAACGCTGTCCGGTTTTCCCCGGAATGGGGCAGCGCCTGCACTGGCCTTTTGACGACCCTGCCGCTGTACAGGGTAATGAGTTGGAACAGTTGGCAGCTTTCCGAACTGTTCGCGATCAAATAGAAATCAAATTATTGTCCTGGCTGCAAAGCCAGGGAATAAGCCCACTTTAATATCTTTTATTGGTACAACAAACAGGACGGTTCCCTGAGCAGCCGTCCTGTTTGTATTTAATTATCAGGAATTATTGGCTGGTTGACCGGGTGTTCCGGAATACCATTTATTTTAATAATTACTGATACGACATTTGAAGCAACTATTCAATATCTTCCGGATGCACGATATCCTTCACCTTGACCCCCAGCAGCCCGACCACCTGCATCACTTGATGCGGCGCAATGATGGCTCCCTGCATTTCCATAACCCCAACCTGAAGACCACCGATTTCCGAAGTACGAAAATCTGTCCCTTTCAATTTGGCTTCATGGAAATTAGCTCCCTGCAGATCACAATCGTCAAAGGTCATTCCGTTTAAATCAGCCCCATCAAAGGAGGATTTTGACAATTTGCATTTTGAAAAACGGGAGTTCTTAAATTTCGTCCCCACCAGTAACAACCCTTCGGCCTGGCAGTTGATGAATTCCACATCTTCGAAAATTCCATCCAACATTTGGGTACCCAGCAGGCGGCAGCCCTGAAAGATCACCCGCCGGAAAAAAGCCTTCTCCCAATCTGCGCCGGAAAACTCACTGGTTTCCAGAATGGAATCTACTGCTCGAAAACCAGGCATTTTTGAACGCAGAAATTGCACTTTGCGGGCACGCACCTGCTCCAGAATAACCCCGGCAGCCAGCAGACTGGAATAATCCAGTCCGGTTAGGGTGGATTGATAGATGTGGACATGGTCGGCAAGAGCTTCGGGCTCACCGGTTGGCATGGGTTTGGGTAGTCTGGGTGGATGGATCATATTTTGGAATTTCCGGTAGTTTTCATATTTCCGTATCATATCGTGGATTTATGAGATTCGGTCAAAAATGATTGGACTAAAACATAATTTTCTAAATATTTCTTATTCATCTGAGAGATCTACATTTAGTTTTGTCACACCTTTGTCTTTTATGGTATTGTTGAACGTCCTTCATTGGTGCGAACCGGGGCAAATTAAAGACATCGCACCTGATAGAAACCAGACAGAATTTTTAGGGATAACCACCCTTCTAATTGGTTGTTCCAGTCACCGAAACTAAACCACCGTTTTAGCTGATTATCAATTGCAGAAATCAACAGGAAAACAAAGGTACTCATGACGAAAATCGCAATTATTACGGATACTGACAGCAGCCTCCCGCCGCAGATGGCAGCCGAACATGGTATCCGCCAGGTGCCCATCGGCATCCATTTTGATGGAGAATCTTTTACCAGCGGTCTGGATATCGATGACCGCCTGTTGTTCGAGAAAGTGGATCAACTCAACTGCCTGCCAACCACTACGGCGCCCAACCCGGCTGATTTCATCAGCGCTTTTGAACTGGCATTTCAAGAAGGTTCAGAAGCCATAGTTTGCATATGTGTGTCCGGTGAGGTCAGCTCGACTTACGCATCCGCAGTCACCGCCCGCGAACATTTTCCAGAGCGGGACATCAGAGTGATTGATTCGAGGAATATTTCCATGGCACAGGGATTCATGGTGCTGGCTGCTGCTGAAGCCGCGGCCAGAAATGCCAGCACTTCAGAAATTGTGGAACTGGTAGGAGCAACCGGCACTAAAATGTGTACCTTTGCAGTGGTGCCTACATTGAAATACCTGGCTCTCAGCGGACGGGTGAGTAAATTTGTTTCCGGCCTGGCCAACACATTACATATCAAACCCATATTAGCCATAAAAGATGGCAAACTGGACCTGCTCGAGAAAGTCCGGACACAAACCAAGGCGATTGATCGTATGCTGGTATTGCTATCCAAAGCAGCCAGGAATAAGAAGATCGAACGCGTTGCCATCATCCATGTCAACGAATTGGCAGGGGCCATAGAGATGGAAGCACTATTGCGCAAAAATTTCCACTGTCCTGAAGAAATCATCATCGCCGAATTTACACCCGGGCTTTCCGTGCACACCGGTTCCGGTGTGGTTGGAGTTGTCTTCCAAACAGATTAAAACGCAATATTCTTCAAATAAGCATTAACAACCCGATCTGCTTCTACATGAAATTATCCCGTAGGGGTGGGGCGAGAGGGATGTATCTGTTGATAATATCTTCTTGCAGCCCCGCCCTTTTGCCAATCCGAATTAATTTCCAAAATCCATATTTTGTACTAATCCATGTCTAAGGACGGGGCTGCAAACCCATGGCAAAACAGGTACTGCGATTCCGCCCCGCCCCTACCGGCGCATCGGGATGATCGGTTCCACCCAACAACAAATCGATCCTGTAGGGGCGAAAGAAATCATCTATTGATGAATTCTTACAGCCCCGCCCTTTTGCCTATCCGAATTAATTTCCAAAATCCTTATTCTGTACTAATCCATGTCTAAGGACGGGGCTGCAACCCATGGCAAAACAGGCTCTGCGATTCCGCCCCGCCCCTACCATCACCACCGGTTCCACGATTTCGTCGACTCCTACCGTTGCATCGGGTTGTGTGATTCCGCATCGCCATCACAACGAAATTGTCCCGTAGGGGCGGGGCAAAAGTAATAATCTGTTTAAAAAATCTTCTTGCAGCCCCGCCCTTTTGCCTATCCGAATTAATTTCTAAAATCCTTATTCTATACCAACTCGTGCTTAAGGGCGGGGCTGTAAACCCGTGACAAAACATGTTTTGCGATTCCGCTTCAAAAGTAATGAAAAACCTGCTCTGCCCTTATCAGAATTTTTTAATACCTATTTTGGCTATAATTAAATTTTCGGAACGGGATTTCGCATTTTTAGCGAAAATCAGAGAGAATTTGATAATGTTTAGTGCTTTTAAAAGAAAACACCCCAAAATATTTTGGCTAATAACCATTCTGACTGTTTTATTGCCTACGATTACTCTTTCATTGTTCTTTTTCGTAAAGGATGAATATTCGCGCATATTTATTTCTGATATTGTTTCCCCTTTATTTGATCTTATTGCAATGAGTGCGCTTATTTTTGCCGCGAAGCAATCAAACAGAATATCCAAACGTCTTGCATTTGGTTGGAGCATGCTGGCGGTCGCATTGTTTTCATTTGCTCTGGGAGATATATTCTGGGCGTTCATCGAATTATATCTAAAAGAAACCCCCTTCCCTTCAATTGCAGATGGACCATATTTATTGTTCTATCCCCTCTTTATGGCAGGGATATTAATTCTCCCTTCCAAACTATTAAGCTCAACGGAATGGATTAAAAGAACGCTTGATTTAAGTATTGTTTTGATTGCTGCAACTTTAGGGCTCTGGATATTCCTAATCGGTCCAATAGTTGGGACAGAACTCACAGCATTATCGCTGGAAATAGTATTAACAGCGGCGTATCCCGTTGGTGATTTGATACTATTTTTTGCAGTACTAATAATTATTTACGATAGGTCAAAAACAATTAATCCTGGGCCAATTTTATTATTGGCGTCAGGATTGATTGTAATGATTGTCACCGATATTATATTTAGCTACCAGTCTTCATTGGGTACATATCTTAGCGGTGGTGTTCTTGATCTGGGGTGGATAGTAACCAATATTCTAATTACTTTTAGCGGCATATATCAGGGCATCACATCTGAAACTCACAAAGGAAATAATTCATTATCAAATAAAAACCCGGCAACGATTAATAAAGGAATTTCTCAAGTTTTAGCTTATATGCCTTACATTTGGGTTGCAGGAGTTTATTATTTATTACCTCGCTACCATCATTCAGAGGATGCCATAAATTCAGATGTATTATTTATTGGGGTTGGGTGTATTTTGGGGTTAGTAATTATCCGGCAAATCATTGTGTTAAACGAAAATAATCATCTCCTATCCAATTTAATGACCGCTTTAGAAAAAGGAAACCTCCATGTTTCTGAGCTAAATAAAGCAAATCTAAATTTACAACAAGAAATCATAAAGCGCAATAAAGTCGAAGAGCAACTCTCACATGATGCGCTTCATGATGGATTAACCGGCCTGGCAAACCGGGTTTTGTTTATGGATCGATTGGAACATGCCGTCGAAATTACTAAACGAGAATCGAAATTTCATTACTCCATTCTGTTTATGGATATTGATAATTTCAAATCAATTAATGATGGTTTAGGACATTCTTCAGGAGACCAGGCACTAATCGAAATCGCCAGAAGATTAACAAGCTGCACGCGATCAATTGACACAGTAGCCAGGTTTGGGGGCGATGAATTCATTATTCTGCTTGAACACACCCTGGGGAAAAATACTGCAATTGAAGTGGCAGATCGGTTATCGGCTGAAATACATCAATCTTTTATTTATAATGGAAAAGAGATATTAGTAACATGTAGCATTGGCATTGTTCTCGACATTTCAGAATATAGCAATTCAGAAGAAATCTTAAGGGATGTTGATATTGCACTTTATCGGGCTAAAGAAAAGGGTAAATCTCAATATGAGATATTTGATCCTGAAATGCGAAAGTTGGCTATTTCTCGATTAGAGCTAGAAGGGGATCTTCGATATTCGGTATCAAAAGGCGAATTATTTCTCGTTTACCAACCAATTTTTTCGCTAGAAGAAAATCATATTGAAGGCGTTGAAGCCCTGATCCGTTGGCGCCATCCGTTGCGCGGACTGGTAATGCCGTCTGAATTTATTTCTTTTGCTGAGGAATCAGGGTTCATTATACAAATTGGCGATTGGGTATTACACGAGGCTTGCTCTCAATTAAGAAAATGGCATACTGAATATCCCGATTTAGAATATCTTACAGTAAATGTTAATATTTCGGGAAAACAAATTAAACAAAAAGATTTTGTTGATAAAGTAAAAAATATTCTTCAAGTTACTGGTCTTAATCCCAAAAGGTTAATATTAGAAATTACTGAAAGTACATTTATTGAGAGTCAATCAACAATCGATGAGCTTCTTTCCGATCTTCGAAAAATCGGAGTCGCCTTTGCAATTGATGATTTTGGCACAGGTTATTCATCATTAGGCTACCTGAAGAATTTCTCAGTGGATACGATAAAAATTGATAAATCCTTCATCGATGGAATCGTTGAAGATAAAAAGGGATTTGAGATCGTTAAGACAATTATTCAAATGACCCAGGAAATGGGAATAAAAACTGTTGCAGAAGGTATTGAAAATAGCGAACAATTGCAAAACTTAAGATCTCTTATGTGCAATTTTGGACAAGGGTATTTCTTGTCGAAGCCTGTTGAGGTGGAACAATTTGAAATAATTCTAAAGAACACTGGGAATGAGAATTAATTTTTACATATTTTACAGAAAATTCAAAACAGGTTTTACGATTCCGCACCGCTAAAACCATAACAGCGAAATTATCCCGTAAGGGCGGGGCAAAAGTAATAATCTGTTTTAAAAATCTTCTTGCAGCCCCGCCCTTTTGCCTATCCGAATTAATTTCCAAAACCAATATTTCATAATTGTCCGTGCCTTTGGACGGGGCTGTAAACCCGTGACAAAACAAGTTCTGCGATCTCGCCCCGCCCCTACCAGCATTACTGGTTCTGCATTTCCATGCTCACCATAGCCATTAGAACCAAAAAATACAAAAAAGATTCCCACTAGCTCGACGCGCTGGCATATCTGCGCAAGCCCATCCGGAACAGGAATGAACCGATCACCAGCATGACCAGCGCAAAAACCAGACTGGCGGCCACCATCCACGCATCCAGCGAACCGGTCAACGCTTCAGCCGGCACGGTGGTGATCATCCCCACAGGAACCACCCAGGTGAGTACCATGCGCAGCCAACCGGGGTACATTCCCATCGGATAGCGCGCCATCTGAAAAAGACCGTCGAATATCCAGGTGAACAACACTCCAGGGCTCCAGAAAACCAGCGCCGAAAAAGTCAGCAGAATGGCATACAAAATCAACACACCGGAGGATAATGCCAGTAGAAACAATACTACCTGTGAAGCTGTCAGGCTGACCTGCATGTTAAAAACAGCCGCAATCAGCACACCAATTCCCAGAAGCAGATCAAAAATTGAATACAAGCGCCATTTATGCAGGCTGACCAACACCTGGGTATTCAAGGGGCGCAGCAAAGTGAAATCAAATTTGCCAGACCAGATATCGCCCTCCATACCAGCCAACGCCTCAAAACCTGGCCCGATGAACAGACTGCGCAGCGCGCTGACAATCAGATACACCCCCAGCAAGGCCAGGGTGGAAGCCAGAGTCCAACCTTGAATGGTTTCAATCTGGCTAAAAAGGACAATTATCCCCAAAACACCGGTTGCCAGATTTAGAATGGAGGAAAATATCCCGATAAAGAAATTTGATCGGTAAGCGGCTTCTTCTTGAAAAGAAACTTGAATAAAACGGGGTATCAAACGAAGAAAATGCATTTCACCCTCCAAACCCGGCGTAACGCTGAAGACCACGGTTCCAGATAAAGATAGTTAACAAACCCGCCGCGATCAGCCAGAGCACCTGGATAATAAATCCATTGGCCAGGTCGGTCCCGGTTATATTTCCGGTCAAAATTTCAACCGGAAAGGCCACCATATAACGAAAGGGCAGTATGGTGGCAGTCCCCTGCAAAACGCCCGGCAGCAGCGAAACCGGGGCAACTTGACCAGCCAGCAGAAAGATCAAGGAATCCTGCAAAGTCAATAAGGCATCCGCCCGGGCAGTCCAGAACGCCAGCAGCGCGATCCAGTATCCCCACAAAAACCGCAGCATCCACGCCAGCAGAAGTGCCACAATAAAGAGCAGGCTCTTTTCAAAGGTAAAAGTTAACTCAGGTTTTAGGATAATCGCCAGGCCGACCAGAATGGGCACATCGAAAACCAGGAATACTGTTTTACCGGCCACTTCTGAGGCCAGCGCATCAAAAACTGGAGCTAATGGTCGCAGCAAAATATGATTGATCTGACCATAACGGATCATGTCGCCCACCGTCCAGTTGACCTGGGCAAAGGTTATCTGGTTGACCAGTATCAAAACCAGATAATAAGCCACAAATCCACCGCGGGTATACCCGCCCAGGCTGCCTTCACCGGCCGCAGTTGACCATACCAATAGATAGATCAGCGGCGGGATCATGATGCCGAACGCCAGTACGAAAAAGAAACCGCGGTATTGCATCCAGGAAAGCCACAGTCCGCGGATAAGAGCCAATCCACCGCGCAGGTTCATACCGTACCACCTGAATAGATCTGGTCGATCACCACTTCGATGGGAGGGTCTTCCACGGTCAAGTCAGCCACCGGCAGGGATTGCAGCAGTTCCGCGGTGATGGCCGGAGCATCTGCCCGGGGAACGCGCATTGTCAAACCGAATCCATCCTGCTCGGTGATCTCCACGCCTTTGGGAAGAGACTTCGCATCCACCGTTCGTTCCTCCAATAGACTTAACCGCAGCAATTTGAAGGGCGCCAACTGGCGGGCAAGCGAGTTGAGTTCGCCGTCATAGATCAGACTACCGTGATGGATCAAAATCACCCGCGGGCAAAGTGCGATAACGTCCGCCATATAGTGGCTGGTCAAGATGACCGTCACCCCACTGCGCTGGTTGTATTCAGCCAGAAACTTGCGCAAGCGCAGCTGCATCGAGACATCCAATCCCAGGGTGGGTTCGTCAAGAAAGAGGACGGCCGGCCGGTACAGCAGGCTGGCGGCCAATTCACATTTCATGCGTTCACCCAGAGAAAGGTTGCGCACCGGCTTGGTGAGCAGTTCCTGCATATCCAGCAAGGTGATGATCTCATCCAGTGTCTGGCGGTATTCCTTCGCCGGCACATCGTAGATCTCGCTTAATACCCGAAATGAATCCATTGGGGGGATATCCCATAACATCTGGCTTTTATTCCCCATAACTATGCTGATGCGCCGTAAATATGCCGCATCCCGTTTCCATGGGAGATAACCCAGCACATTCACCGTGCCTGATGTGGGATGGATCAGCCCGGATAGCATTTTGAGGGTGGTGGTTTTTCCGGCGCCATTCGGTCCGATAAACCCGACCATGTCCCCGGCTTCCACCGAAAAACTGATGTCTTTGACAGCCTGAACGTCGGTATGGGTTGGATGCAGCAGACTATTGAACGAAGCCCACAATCCTTCCGGCCGCACCGGGATTCGATAGGTCTTGTACAGGTTTTTCACCTGAATATGAAGATTGTTCATTCCCGCTCCTTAAGTTTTGATTTCTATACCAGTTTACAACCATGGTGTGCAATGGCAGGGTTATGTATAAACCTGATTGGCAAGGATAGAACGAGAAGTGGCGGGGCAAGAAAAGCCAGCCATTGATGAAATCTTCCTGTAGGGGCGGGGCGAATGGGGCTACTTGTTGATGAAACCTTCCTGTAGCCCCGCCCTTCTGCCAAACCGAGATAATTTCCAAAACAATGAATCCGTACGAGACCATGCCTGAGGGCGGGGCTGCAAATCCATAACAAAACAGATTGTGCGATTCCGCCCCGCCCCTACCAACATCGCCGGTTCCACGATCCCCCGCCCCGACATTCGCATTCGAAATTGCCCCGTAGGGACGGGGCGAGAAGTGTGTTATCTGTTTATGAAATCTTCCTGCAGCCCCGCACTTTTGCCTAAACGGAATAATTTCCAAAACCATTATTCTGTACTAAACCGTGCCTGTGGGCGGGGCTGCAAATCCATAAAAAGCCAGGTTCTGCGATTCCGCCCCGCCCCTACGATCACCGTCATCACCGTCGGATTTGCAATTGCACCCCCATACAAAAAATCACCCCATCATTTCCCGCAGACATTCGCCGGTAAATGAACCCTTGACCATTGCCACCTGTTCTGGGGTTCCCTCGGCAATCAACTTTCCGCCGGCAGAACCACCCTCCGGGCCGAGGTCGATCACCCAGTCTGCCGCCTTAACCAGATCCAGGTTGTGTTCCACCACCAGCACTGAATTACCCGCATCCACCAGACGCTGCAAGACCCCCAGCAGACGCACAGTGTCATCTGGATGCAGACCCGTGGTCGGCTCATCCAACAAATACAGGGTACGCCCGGTGGCTTTGCGGCCCAGTTCTTTGGTCAACTTGACGCGCTGCGCTTCACCTCCGGAAAGGGTTGTGGCCGGCTGTCCCAACTGCAAATATCCCAACCCTACATCTGACATTACGCTCAAACGGGCTTTGGCCGCCGGAATATCTTTGAATATATCCAGGGCTTCTTCCACTGTCATTTCCAGTACCTGCGAAATATCAAAACCGTTGTATTTGACTGCCAGAGTTTCACGGGTAAAACGTTTGCCGCGGCAAACCGGGCAGCGTACTTCGACATCTGGCAGGAAGTGCATTTTGACGGTCAACAGACCGGAACCTTCGCAGCGTTCACAGCGCCCGCCGGGAACATTGAAAGAAAAATGCCGGGCGGTGAAGCCGGCCTGACGGGCATCCGGGGTATTGGCAAAGGCTTCGCGGATGGGAGTGAAAGTATCCGAATATGTGGCAGCATTGGATCGGGGTATCCGGTCGATATGATCCTGGTCAATAGTAATGACCTTGTCAATAAATTCCCAGCCATCTATAGAATCGTGTTTGCCGGGTTCTTCGTTGGCGCCATTCAAATGGTGGCGGGCAGCTTTATCCAGCACGTCAAATATAAGGGATGATTTACCGGAACCTGACACACCCGTAACCGCCACCAATTCACCCAACGGAATGTTAACCGTAACGTTTTGCAGGTTAAACTGCCGCGCGCCATGAATTGTCAGAGTTATGCCATTGGCTGTTCTGCGCCGTTCAGGCATGGGAACGGTCTTTTCCCCAGACAGATACAAACCGGTTAATGAAGCCTTATTCTGCATCACTTCCTGCGGCGTTCCGGCCGCCACGATCTCGCCGCCATGTTTGCCGGCGCCCGGCCCAATATCCACCAGATAATCCGCAGAACGAATCAGATCCAGATCATGTTCCACCACCAGAACTGTATTTCCCAGATCGCGCAGTCGGCGCAGCACGTTGATCAGTTTTTGGGTATCGCGATGGTGCAGCCCGATGGTAGGTTCATCCAGTACATACAATACCCCCGTCAATCCAGATCCCAGCAGAGAAGCCAGGCGCAGGCGTTGGGCTTCACCGGCAGATAAAGTAGGTGATGACCGTTCCATTGTCAGGTAACCCACCCCGACCTCCAAAAGCCTGTCAACACGTTCATCCAGGTCATCTAAAATCGATCTGGCAATAATCATCTCTTTCTCAGACAAGGCCTGCCGTAAACTTTTTAGCCAGCTATCCAGTTCGTTTAATGGCAAACGGGAAATGGCAATAATGGTTTCTCCGCCCACGGTGACAACCCGGCTTTCAGGCCGCAAACGCGTTCCCAGACAATCCGGGCAAGTCTGGGAGGAAAAGTACACCTCAAGTTTGGCGCGATAGGCTTCATTATCGGCATGCTCATCATACCGGCGCAGAAGATTGGTAATAACGCCCTCAAAACTTCCCTGGGCATTGGTTTTCGGTGGTTTTTTCCCGGGAAAATGTTTCTGGAATGGCTGGCTGTCAGTTCCGTATAGCAACAAATCATACTGAATAGGAGAGTAGTCTTTGATCGGTTTGGAAACATCAAAATCAAAACCATAAAAAAGACCGGCATTTTGCAAAATATCGGAATAATAATTGATGTGGAAGGTATCCCAGCCAGAAATTCCATTCTGAGAGATACTCAACTCCTCGTTTATTATCCGGTTAATAAGCACTTGACGGATCATTCCCAATCCGGTACAGGTGGGGCAGGCACCGGCAGGCTTATTAAATGAAAAATTGGCCATCCCCATTTCAGAAATACAGGATCCGCAATGCGGACAGGGGAATGAATCTTTAAAATCAATCTCATCAGTTTCTTCCAGAAATTCATCCGAGTATGAATCTATAGATGGTGGAATAACATCTTCGCCACAAGTCGGGCAAGGGCGATGCCCCAGACGGGCATAAAGGACACGTAGATAGGTAAAAATTTCGGTCGAAGTTCCTACTGTAGACCTGGGACTTCGGTTGGTCAGATGTTGATCAACGCTGATGGAAGGTGACAACCCGGTAATGGTAGTACCCTGTGGTTTCGTTAAGCCATCTGTTACAAAACCGAGTGATTCCAAGTATTGACGCTGTCCCTCTTTATTGAGGATATCAAATCCCAACGTGGATTTACCGGAACCGGACAAACCTGTCAAAACAACCAGCTTGTTTTTAGGAATACTCAGGCTGACATTCTTCAAGTTATGCAGCCGGGCTCCGCAAATAACAATATCTTGATCCATTTTTTCTCCTGAAATGAAAGTCGTATGTATACTTCCATTCTATAACCCTGGTGCGCAATGGGAGGGTTCTTGCGGAGCCGGTTGGTTGGTGCGATGCAGGACTACCTCGTTTATCAAATTGATGATTTCGCGGGCGCGCTTTTCCTCGTTTTTCAACGTGGAAAGCCAATGGTCGGAAGCCATATAGACATCTTCGTCTGGTTGGGGGGTATCCAACTTTTGCCGGAGACTGCTTATATCTCCTCGATCCAACTGCACAAGCATGCGTAGAATTGCCATCAAACTGTATCCGGCCTTCACCAACATGCGGATGACGCGCAAACGGCTGATCTCATTCTGCCCGTAAATCCGATAAGCATTGTTATTTTGCCGGGGAACTTCTAGCAGTCCATTACGTTCCCAGTTGCGCAAAATGTCATTACTCAACCCCAGTAATCTGGCGACCTCACCGATGCGCATCTGGTTGGCGGTAGTGTCAGCACCTCTACCCAGCGCCCAATGTTCCAATAATTCAACGGCGGCATTGGCCTGAGCCTGCTCGGCTTGTACCAGCGCCACATGCTGATACGCCAATTCCAATGCCCCACCCCAATCATCTTTCACGGCATTCTGGATAATACGCGAGGCGGATAGCCGAATCGTACGGCCAGGATATTCCCCGTCCATTATCAATCGATCCAGCCGCAGGCAGTCCAGATGCCGCTGGGTAAAGCGCCGATAACCTGACGGACTTCGTTCAACCGGTGGGAGCAGCCCCCACTCCACATATCGTCTTACGGTATTGGTGTGAATCCCGACTGCCTTGGCCAAGTCGGATGTACGCAGATATTGCGTGATAAATGAAGAAGAGATTTTCTTGGATGAAGACATACTGGTTATAGAAGAATACCTTGAATCAATTTTTTGTTAAAAATAGTACAACTATCAATATCATAGAATATCATGATCAGTTCTACTACCTTTGATGCGAATCCAACAAATTGATCAAGAAATAACTATAATTTCCTATAAAACATTTATAAGCGCTCTTTATTCCTACAAATAAATAAGTGTATACTGATATTAGTAGGCAAAACCGCTTACGGTTGGAAGATTCATTTCTGACGGGTGGGTTGCAAAACTACAATTTCGCAACTTTATAACCTTCGCTAAATTACCACTCGCATGCGCGAGATGATTCTGAGACCTAACCACATACATAATACGGGCCACAGCTCTATTGATTGAGTATTGCAATACTTGATCTTTTGAAATTTGGCAGTATGAATGAATCGAAAGGATGCTCCATGTTCGATCCTATTCTTGTCCCATTGGACGGCTCTCAACTGGCTGAGTGTGTTCTGCCCCATATTGTGGCTTTTTCCCGTTCTTTTAAATCACATACGACTTTACTGCGCATGCTGGAAAAGAACCCCTCCGGAACGTCGGTTCAACTTTTTGATTTACTAAACTGGCAAATCAAAAAAACTGAATCAAATCTTTATCTGGAAAAGACCAAAACGCTTCTGCAAGAATCCGGCATAAATGTACGGATAAATGTAATGGAAGGGTTGGTCGCTGAAGGAATTACAGATTACGCTAAAAACCAGGGCATGAAACTGATCATCTTAAGCAGCCATGGGAAAAGCGGATTAACCCAATGGGGCATCAGCAGTATCGCACAAAAAATAATTTGGAGTGCGCCTTCCTCAGTTCTCATCATACGGGCACATCAACCCGAGTTCCAGGCTGTTGAACAACCCGCTATTCCTTTATATCAACGTATTCTTGTACCCCTGGATGGTTCCCAACGGGCAGAAAATGTATTACCCGTTGTTACAAAACTGGCGCATTATTACAATTCTCAAATTCATCTCATTCAAGTCATTCAACCGCCTGAAATGGCCCGGCAACTACCGCTCACCCGGGAAGATATTGAACTTTCAAACCGGATTGTGGCCAGAAACCAGGAGGAAGCGGCACAATATCTCGAACAGTTGAAATCCCGTTCCTATCTTGAAGGATTAACCGTTCAAACACATCTTATTACCAGTGATAATGCCGCCACGGAATTGCATCGAATTACAGTGCAGGAAAACATTGATATGGTCGCCCTGAGTGCACATGGATACTCGGGCAATCAACAATGGCCGTATGGCAGTATGGTCAATAATTTCATCATGTATTGCGCTGTGCCGCTGCTTATCGTTCAGGACATTCCCGGCAAACAAGAACAAATGCCCCTTGAGACTTCATCAAGAGAACGGGCGGACCGTTAACCAATGCAAAGTGCATCCCAAGCCGTTAATACAGTACCAATCAACCCGGACGCTGATATGCGAATGGAAGAATTCGCCCATCGACTGGCGCAAAAACATTCAACGATCATCCTCCACCCACAAAAAACTCACTTGTTGGCTTACTTACAAAGCTGGGAAAAAACTTTGTTTAAAGCCAACAGCATATTTAAGGCTGTTCCCGCCAATGATTTACCCGTATCGCGTGCTGGCGAATGGATGTTGGACAATTATTACATTCTCAAACAAACCTTTCGTCAAATTAAAGAAGACCTGCCAGCCAGTTACCTGAATCAATTACCCAGGCTGGAAGAGACGGAATTAAAGGGTCACACACGCATTTTTGCGCTCGCATGGGAATGGATTGGCTACAGCCAGAGTCAAATTGACTTGACGCAGGCTGCAACTTTTGTCCAGAATTACCAACAGGTTACACCTCTGAAAATTGGGGAACTCTGGGCCATGCCAATCATGCTCAGGATTGGCTTTCTGGGCAAGCTCGTAAGCGCGGTTGCTGAATTGACCGGATTGGAACAACCCAAAAACCTGGCTGAATTCCCCAATAATTTTGCTGCTCAAGCGATATCCAATGAGACCATTGTCGCCAATTGTTTTCTCAGCCTGCGCTTACTTTCCGCAACTGACTGGAAAATCTTTTTTGAGCAGACCAGCCGGGTGGAACAAATTCTTCGTAATGATCCTGCGCATATTTACGCCACCATGGATTTTGACACCCGCAATAATTATCGCAGTGTCATTGAAGCACTGGCTCACCATTCAAATTTGAATGAGGAAGAAGTTGCCGTAAGCGCCATCGAACTGGCTAAGAGTGTGCAAGACGATGCCTCTGACCGAAAATTTCACGTTGGTTACTATTTATTGGATGCAGGAAGAACAGAACTTGAAAAAAGCATCCACTATCAACCAGAATTTCGATTGCTTTTACAGCGATTGTTACTTGCTTCCCCGACCACGACATATCTGGGTAGCATTGCCATTTTTTCGTTGCTTTTCGTTCTTGGATTATTAACTTATACATCCTATTCAGGAGGCTCAACCTTTCAATTAATACTTGTCGGCCTGTTTGGATTCGGGTTGGCCTTGGAAGCAGCCATTACAGTAGTTAATTGGAATGTTACCCACCGTCTAAAACCGCGTAGCTTACCAAGGCTTGATTTTTCAGAAGGCATCCCCACAGGAAACCGCACCATGGTGGTTGTTCCGACTTTGATTGAAACCGAAAAAGAACTGGATCATCTACTGCAAGAGTTGGAACTATATTATCTTTCCAATCCAGATCCTCAATTGACCTTTGCCTTATTAACCGATTTTGGTGATGCTCCGACACAAAATATGCCTGAGGATGTCCAGTTAATATCTCTGGCCACCAGTGGTATTCAAAACTTAAATAAGAAGTATTTTCCAGCAGCACCATTCTATTTATTTCACCGCCAACGTGAATGGAATCCATCCGAAGGGGTTTGGATGGGATGGGAACGAAAACGCGGAAAACTGGCCGAGTTCAATCGACTACTACTCAATATGGGCGAGACGACTTATACAACCCAGGTTGGGGATGCAAGCATATTGACTGATATCAAATATGTAATCACATTGGACTCTGATACCTCCCTGCCACAAGGCAGTGCCAACCGGCTAATTGCGACTCTGGCACATCCGTTAAACCAGGCTGAATTTGCCGCGGATGGTCGTTCTGTTGTGGCAGGTTATACCGTGCTTCAACCGCGCGTTGCCATTAAACCCACCAGTGCAAACCGTTCCCTTTTTTCACAAATTTATGCCGGCAATGCCGGGTTTGATCTGTATTCATTTGCTGTCTCGGATGTTTATCAAGATTTGTTTGGTGAGGGCAGTTATGTTGGCAAAGGTATCTATGATGTTGCCGCCTTTGAACGCAGCCTGGCCGGTCAGGTTCGGGAAAACACCTTACTCAGTCACGACTTGTTTGAAGGTATATACGGCCGCGCCGCCCTGGTGACCGACGTTGTATTATATGAAGATTACCCTTCACGTTACCTGGTTTATGCCCGGCGCATGCGCCGCTGGATCCGGGGTGATTGGCAATTACTTCCCTGGCTGTTCCCCTATGTTCACACCGAGAATGGGATCGCGCCCAATCGCCTGTCAACCATAAACATCTGGAAAATTTTTGACAATCTGCGCCGCAGTCTGCTTCCACCGACTATACTGGTCATGTTCGCCGCCAGTTGGTTGTTCCTGCCCGGCTCACCCCTGATCTGGACATTGCTGGTGCTGCTGCCTTCCACCCTACCCATCGCCGCTCAAACCGTCAACTATGGAAGACACAACATAGGAAAGCTTTCACTGAGACAGCTATTCAGGCCAACGCTTCAACCATTAATTCGATGGGCTCTCTCATTAATTTTTCTGCCATTTGAAGCTTTATTGATCCTTAGTGCAATCGGAACGACCCTTATCCGCCTGTTTATTGCGCGGAAAAAAATGCTGCAATGGACTACCGCAGCCAATGCAGCCCGCACTTACAGGTCAAAGCCTAAATTTGAAACCTGGCTTGAAATGGCGCTTTCTCTGGTTTTAACTGTGCTCCTGGGTATTACGATTGCCCTGAGAAATCCGGGTGCTTTCTGGATTGCACTGCCGCTGTTGGTGGCCACATTCCTGGCTCCGCATATAGCTTATATTATCAGCCAACCGTTGAAGCGTGCGGTTACACCGCTTTCAGAGGCCCAAATCAAGCAAGTTCGCCGTCTGGCGCGCCGCACCTGGGCATTTTTTGAGCAGTTCGCCGGTCCAGACGATCACTGGCTGCCGCCCGATCATTTCCAGGAATCACCGCGAGGCAGTGTGGCCCACTATACCACCCCTACCAACATCGGGTTGTTCATGGTGTCCACTCTGGCCGCGTATGACATGGGGTATACAGGCTTGCTGGAATTGCAGTTCCGTTTACAGTCCACCTTCGAGAGTATCGGTAAACTGGAACACTATCGTGGCCATCTTTTGAATTGGTACGATTCACAGACTTATATTCCCCTTCCACCTCGCTACATCTCAACAGTCGACAGTGGCAACCTGGCAGCCTGTCTGATCACACTGAAACAGGGCTGTCTTGCCATTAAAGATAAACAGGTGCTGGGTAAAAAACGTTGGCATGGTTTGATGGTACTTCTGGATATTCTGTCAGAAGTGTTACAGTCATTGGAAAAAGACAACCCGCATTCTTCCATTGATTTCTTCAAAGCAGAGTTGACCAGTATTTATCAACGTGTCGATGCAATTCAAAGCACACCGTCAGCCTGGACGAAAACTCTGGCATGGCTTTCCAGTGATGGTTGGGAGAAAGTTTCCCTGCGATTAATGGAATTACTCCAGAACCATCCTAATCTTAAAACAGAAACACTCGCTGAACTTCAGCTCTATCTTGAATTACTGCATAACCAGTTATTGGATATGCAGCATAGTCTTGATCTATTCGCTCCCTGGCTTTGTCTGCTTGAAACTCCACCTGAAGGATCCGAAGATTCATCAGCCTGGCTGGAGTTTTATGCCAGTTTGCCAACCGATCTGCCTACTTTAGGGCAGGCCGCAATCGCTTACGAGCGCATAAAAACAGCATTGCATATTTTTGAAACCAAACAACAAAATGAAACAACCCGTGCCTGGTGTCAGAAACTTGATGAGGATTTATCTTCAGCCACGCATACAGTAACACCCATGTTGGCAGCATTTCAAAATCTGGCCTCCCAGGCAAACGATGCAGTAGCTGCCATGGATTTCCGCTTTTTATTCAATGAACGACGTCATGTTTTTCATATTGGCTACAATGCCAGTACTGAACAACTTGACCAGAGTTTTTACGATTTGCTGGCCTCGGAAGCGCGAATTGCCAGCCTGGTAGCCATCGCCAGAGGTGATATACCGCAGAGCCATTGGCAGCATCTTGGCAGGCCGGTAACCAAAGTGAACAACAAACAGGTTCTTCTCTCCTGGAGTGGAACGATGTTTGAATATCTTATGCCAACCTTGTTGGCAAAAAATTATGATGGAACTTTTCTTTCGGATAGTTGTTTTGCTGCCCTTGACGCGCAAATAGACTATGGAAAAGATATGCAGGTTCCCTGGGGTATCTCTGAATCAGGCTATTACGCGTTTGATATGAATTTAAATTACCAGTATCGCGCTTTCGGAGTTCCAGACCTGGGTTATAAACGCGATCTCCCTGATGATCTGGTGATTTCGCCCTACGCATCATTAATGGGTCTCCAAATGCAGCCATTGGCTGTGTTAAAGAATATGGCACACCTGGAACAATTAAATATGCTTGGGCGTTTTGGTTTTTATGAAGCAATGGATTTCACCAAAACGCGCCTGCCTGAAGGTCAATCTCATGCCATCGTTCACTCCTACATGGCACACCATCAGGGCATGATCATGATTGCAGCCTGCAACTATCTGCTAAAGGATGTTATGGTGCAGCGTTTTCACGCTGATGAACGAATCCAGAGCGTAGAACTGCTGTTGCAGGAAAAAATCCCAGTAAATCCCCCGATTGAATATCCCCATCCAGAAGAACCAATGGAGATAGCCAACGAAGGGGTACGTTCCATAAACAGCGGCCCCTGGCGGGTACCTGTTGATAGTCCGATTCCGCAAGTTCATCTTCTCTCACGGGGCGACTCGAGTTTGCTGATATCCAGTGCCGGGGGAGGATACAGCCAGTGGCGCGAGTTTGCATTAACCCGTTGGCAGGCGGATACCACCCTGGACCTATGGGGCACCTGGATTTACGTACAGGATATGGAAAGCGGAGCACTGTGGTCAGCAACCTGCCAACCAATGGGGTGTGCACCGGAACACCAGGAAGTTCTATTCTTCCCACATAAAGTGGAGTTCCAACGCTGGGATAATGGGATTTCTTTGCGAACTGAAATCACAATAGGCAACGAAGGAGTTGAGATCCGTCGTGTAAATATACTTAATGACAGTGATCGTCCCCGTCGATTGAAATTGACCAGCTACGGTGAGGTTGTTCTAGCCGAACAGGGTACCGACAGGCGGCATCCGGCATTCAGTAAACTCTTTATTGAAAGTGAGTATCTCCCCAGAGACAATACGCTTTTATTCCGCCGCCGTCCGCGCTCTTCTGACGAAAAACCGGTCATATTGGCCCATGCGCTGGTGGTTGAATCCACAAGAAAAGTAACCGGTGATCATGAAACCGACCGGGCTCAATTTCTGGGACGTTTCAATTCGCCCCGCAATCCCCTTGCCCTTCAGCATCCATCCCGGCACCTTTCCGGCAGTACCGGCGGAACCCTTGACCCAATCATGGCATTGGCACAGGAAATCGACTTAAAACCGCATTCCCGTACACGGGTTACCTTCCTGACTGCCGCCGCTGTATCACGCGCTGAAGTGTTGGAAAAAATCAGACAATACCAATCACCGCAATTAATCTTTCGCGCCTTTGATGAAGCCCGCTCCGACAGAGAACGGGAACTGCTTGAGTTGGGGTTGAATACAACCTCGCTTGAAAATATCCAACGCCTGTTATCAGCATTGCTCTACCCGGTTGGCATATTACGCGCAGCACCCCATATTCTTGCACAAAATGAAAAAGGCCAATCCAGCCTGTGGGCCTTTGGTATTTCCGGCGATTACCCCATTTTCCTCCTGCGAATTCATGACGGTGAATCCCCTCTTTTGCAGGAAGCGCTGCAAGCTTTTATTTACTGGCATAGACATCATGTCACCGTCAATCTGGTGATTATGAATGAGCAAGAGTCCGGGTACGCCCTCGATTTGCACAACGCCATTTTCCGCCAAATCCGCCGCATGGGAGCAGATGCTTTACTGAACCAACGTGACGGCATTTTCGTTCTGCGCTCAGATCAACTTCAACACGCCGAAAACATCCTTTTTGAAACGGTTGCCGGAGTAATTTTAGATGAAAATGGCGGAAGTCTGGCAGAACATGCCATTTGGTTAACCACACAGCATACCCTGCTGCCAAAGTTCACCCCATTAATAACTTCCAGGCTCGACCATGAACCGACCATCCCATTGGAGATTTCGGAAAATCTACGCATGGAAAACGGTCTGGGTGGATTCAGTCAGGATGGCAAAGAATATGTCATCCACCTCCAGCCGGGACAACACACACCCCAGCCATGGATAAATGTCATCGCTAATCCGCAATTTGGGTTTCTGGTTTCTGAAGCAGGCTCCGGCTGTACCTGGTCAATCAACAGTGGTGAAAACCGCCTGACCCCCTGGAGAAACGATCCGGTGACCGATATGCCGGGCGAGGCGATCTACATCCGCGACGAGGAAACCGGGGTGGTCTGGTCTCCGACGCCCATGCCTGCGGGCGCGGATACTCCCTATGTGATTCGTCACGGGGCGGGATATTCCATTTTCGAGAACCAGAGTCATGGAATAAAACAAAAACTGCGCTTATTTGTCGCCCCAGATGCGCCGGTGAAAATTGCCTGTTTACGTCTGCAAAATCTGTGGAAGACCCCCCGTCGGATAACCGTCACATATTATGCAGAATGGGTGCTCGGTACAACCCGGGATATGCATCAAGCCCATATCATGCCCGAGTTTGTCCCTGAAAAGCATGCTTTGTTAGCTACCAATCACTACAATACTGATTTCAGTGACCGGGTGGCCTTTCTGGCCGCCAATAAAAAACCGCACGGTGTCACCACCGACCGGACGGAGTTCCTGGGGCGTTTGGGCGACATGCGTAACCCCGCCGCCCTTGGCCGGATTGGATTGAACAGCGCGGTCAATGCCGGGCTGGATCCATGTGCTGTCATTCAACTGCACGTCGACCTGGCGCCAGGTGCTGTTGAAGAAGTCTATTTCACCATCGGTGAAGGCGCCAACCGCACGGAAAGCCTGGCACTGATTGCACAGGTCAAGTCACAGGTTGAAGCGATATGGCAATCCGTGCAGGTACACTGGGATGCCATTTTGAATGCTGTATCGGTTAAGACCCCTGACCCGGCCATGGACATTATGCTCAACCGTTGGCTGCTATATCAAACAGTGAGCTGTCGGTTATGGGGTCGGACAGGTTTATACCAGTCCAGTGGCGCCTATGGTTTCCGCGACCAACTCCAGGATGTAATGGCATTGCTGCATTCCCGTCCGGTGATTGTTCGTGAACAGATATTGGAAGCGGCACGGCATCAATTTGAAGCCGGAGATGTTCTGCATTGGTGGAATCCTCCGGCCGGTCGGGGTGTACGGACACGTTTTTCAGATGACCTGCTCTGGCTGCCATTTGTCACTTCGGAATATGTGGCCGCCACGGGTGACATTTCCATCCTGAATGAGAAAATTCCGTTTCTGGTTGGTGAAGCACTTAAACCCGATGAAATGGAACGCTATTCCCAGTTTGCATCAACAGAAGATACCTATTCCCTTTATGAGCACTGCCGGAGGGCATTGGAAAAAGGTACAACTGCGGGAGCCCACGGTTTACCCCTGATGGGCGGGGGCGACTGGAACGATGGTATGAACCGCATTGGTAAAGATGGACGCGGTGAAAGCATCTGGCTGGCCTGGTTCTTGAATTCAACCCTGAAACGTTTCGCCTTGCTTTCCATCCAGATGAAAGAAGACCCGGCTGTTTACCTGCAGCAGGCTGAACAGCTCTCCAAAAACCTTGAATCCAATGCCTGGGATGGCAATTGGTATCTGCGTGCATATTATGATGACGGTTCGCGCCTGGGATCAAACGAAAACAACGAATGCCAGATTGATTCAATTGCCCAATCCTGGGCAGTTTTATCCGGCGCGGCCGATCCTGAAAGAGCGGCTATAGCCATGCAATCTGTCAACAGATTGCTGGTGAAAGAAAGTGAGCAAATGATTTTGTTGTTCACTCCGCCTTTTGATAAAACGGTGCGCGATCCGGGCTACATCAAAGGTTACCTGCCAGGCATACGGGAAAATGGCGGCCAGTATACCCATGCCGCAATCTGGACAGCCTGGGCTTTTGCCACACTTGGTCAGGGCGATAGAGCGGGAGAATTATTTCAACTCTTAAACCCGATCAATCATGGCGATACGCCTGAAAAAGTTGAACAATATAAGGTGGAGCCGTATGTTATTGCAGCAGATGTTTACAGCATGCCCCCACATACTGGCAGAGGCGGTTGGACATGGTATACCGGTTCTTCCGGTTGGATGTACCGCCTGGGACTTGAAGCCATTCTCGGGGTATCCAGGGTTGGGAACGCCATCAAAATTAATCCATGCATCCCTCATACATGGGAGCAGTTTAGTGTGGATTACCGTTTTGGAACTTCGAATTACGCCATAACCGTGAAGAATCCCAAAAATGTAAATCAGGGTATTTCACAGATCAAGGTGGATGGAAAACTATTACCCGATGATTTAATCCCACTGTTGGAGGATGGTCAAACCCATGAAGTGTTGGTATTGATGGGATAGTTCATCACCAACCAATTTAGAGTTTTTTCCAGTTTGACAACCGTCCTTAATTTGGGAATAATAAATAAAGTGGGTAGAACTGCAAAGAGAACAATCCGTATGAGAAAAATACATTTTGATCGTACAACAAAAGATGATTCCGAAAAAGACAATCCTTCCTTAAGCAAAGTCATCGAGCGTAACATCCGCACGATTATTCATCTCCGGGCGAATACGGCTCATAATCGCAGTCTGCAAGATCGCATCGCGGATGCAATCACGACCTTTTCTGGTCACATGGTATTCGCGTATATTCATATCGTGTGGTTTGTAGTTTGGATACTGTTAAACACGGGTCATTTTGGGGTAGCAATTTTTGACCCATTCCCTTATGGACTTCTGACCATGGTTGTATCACTGGAAGCAATTTTCCTTTCTACATTTGTACTCATCAGCCAGAACCGTCTAAGTGAAGAAACCGAACGCCGGGCAGATTTAGCTTTACACATTGGACTGTTGACCGAACATGAATTGACACGGGTATTAGAAATGCTGGATGCCATTCAGGACAAAATTGGTATTGTTGACCATGAAAAAAGTGAACTGGCAGATCTTGAAATGGAAACCAGACCGGAGGATGTATTGTCAGAAATACATCGATTACAGGCGATTGAATTTGCCAAAAGGTAGTAAATGTGACCGAACACAATCTGCATACTCAAACCATTGCAGGAGAACGAAGGTATCACGACATCTTTGAAAATGTCAATGATGGTCTGATCATATTTGATCTGGACAGCAGACAGATCATCGAAGCAAACCCGGCCGCCTGGATAATGCATGGCTACCAACAGGATGAATTTATCGGACAGCCTTTGATGATATTAATTCATTCGGACGATCAATCTGTGTTCAGTAAATATCTTCAAACTTTTCAACCGGGAAATGTTTTCGATACACGCATCACGCATATCCACCGGGATGGATCATCATTTTCTGGTGATTGGCGCGGAACAGCTATTAATTATAATAATCGACTGTGTTTGCTTGGGATTGTACGAGATATAAGTAGGAGGATCCAGGCTGAAGAATTACTTCATCATCGCATTGAAACCCGCACGCACGAACAGGCCACTCTTCTGCAAATATCACATACACTGGCTTCTACACTGGAATTTCGTCCGGGGTTGATCCTTGACCAGTTGCGGGAAATTATTGAGTATTCGCATGGCGGAATATTCGCCCTGGAGGACTCATCACTGGTCACCCTGGCAATGCGTGGAACACCCAAGCTGGAACAATCCTTACCTTTCCGTATTCATTTACAGGGTCCTGAAACGCTGGCCGTCTTATTTAATGGGCATCGCCCAATTCGTATTGCAGATGTTTGGAGCAGCAATCCTCAGGCGCAATTTTTGCGGACATTACTTGATGATGGTGCAGCTAGATTACTTAAAGGAATGCAATCCTGGATGTGGGTACCGCTGGCAGTAAGGGGCCGCATTATTGGTGGAGTTGGCGTCGCTTCTTCAGAAAAGAACTATTTCACAGCTCACCATGCTGACCTGGCCCTTAGTGTTGCCAACCAGGCGGCCATCACCATGGTCAATGCAGAACTTTATGGACAGGCCCAGGCACTGGCAGTGATTGAAGAACGCCAGCGTCTGGCGCGCAACCTGCATGATGCCGTCAACCAATCTCTCTTTTCCGCCGGTCTGATCGCCGAAGTCCTCCCACGACTCTGGGAACGTGATCAGGCTGAAGCAATACAGTCACTGGAAGATTTACGCCGCCTAACCCGCGGCGCTCAGGCAGAAATGCGCGCGCTTTTGGCCGAATTACGCCCATCAACATTAACCGATTCGAATTTAGGGGAACTGCTGCTTTTGTTGGCTAACGCGCTTTCTGGACGAACCAATATTCCAGTTGATGTTAATTTACTGGGAGAGTTCAGCCTTCCCGCCGATGTTCAGGTGACTTTTTACCGGGTGTGCCAGGAAGCGTTAAATAATGTAGCCAAACATTCTAAAGCCACGCAGGTCGAATTGAATCTCACAAAGGAAGGCGACTCCATTAAATTACACGTTCATGACAATGGGTTGGGTTTTGATCCAGAAATTATGCTGTCCGGTCACTATGGGCTGGGCATGATGCGTGAACGGGCGGAAGCTGTCGGAGCAACATTCTCTTTATTCAGTCAAACTGGTCAAGGAACAGACGTTACAATCCTATGGATTAAAACGCCTAATAAGGAGGGAAAATGACCAATACGCTCTTGCAATCAATTCGCATTATGCTGGTTGACGACCATACCATGGTTCGTCGAGGACTGGCAACCTTTTTGATGGTTTTTGATGATTTAAAATTGGCGGGTGAGGCAGAGAACGGCGAAGAAGCTATAGATTTATGTTCGCAAATCCTGCCAGATGTCATTTTGATGGACATGGTGCTACCCGGAATGGATGGCGCGGAGACAACGCGCATCATCCGCAAACAATTTCCCAATACGCAGGTTATTGCCCTGACAAGTTTCAAAGAAGGTGAACTGATAAAAAATGCCCTGGAAGCCGGTGCAATCGGCTACTTGCTGAAAGATGTTTCCGCAGATGAACTTGCCAAAGCTATCCGGGCTGCCCACGCCGGGCGTGGCACCCTTTCTCCGGAGGCTGCCCAGGCGCTGGTTCAAACCGCTAATTTGCCGCCGGCGCCCGGCCTGGATTTGACCGAACGTGAACGTGAAGTTTTATTATTAATGATCGAAGGGTTGAATAATACGCAGATTGCCGGAAAGTTATCAGTCAGCCCCTCGACGATCAAATCGCATGTCAGCAATATCCTTTCAAAATTGAACGTGTCCAGCCGTACGGAAGCTGTCACCCTGGCGCTGCGCAACCACATTATTTCATAAGATTTTCTCCCCCAACTGACGGATATTAAAACTCCCCGGCTGATGGATGTCACCGGGAGCAGCTATTTCTATAATTAGTATTAGAACAAGCAATTGAACTGATTGATGGAATGGAACATTCCCTTCACATTGTGATTGGGGGTCAGTACAGGAAAGGTTTTTATTTCATTATGCAGGAATTGAACAGGGGTGGTTATACAAATCCCAATAATTCGCTTCAAGTATCCGAGCTGCGCTACCGCCGACTTTTTGAAACTGCCCAGGATGGAATACTGATCCTCAATGCCAAATCTGGCGCCATTACCGATGTCAACCCCTTTTTGATAAATTTACTGGGTTATTCGGAAGAAGAGTTTATTCAAAGAAAATTATGGGAAGTGGGGGCGTTTAAAGATATCGAAGCCAGCAAAGTTGCATTTCAGGCATTACAGGAGAATGAATATATCCGATATAAGGACCTTCCGCTTAGAGCAAAAGATGGGCGGTTAATTCAAGTGGAATTTGTCAGTAATGTATATACAGAAGGCGACAAAAAGGTAATTCAATGCAATATTCGCGACATCACAGAACGTAAACAGGCACATGATGCGCTGATGCAAAGCGAAGCCAATTATCGAGAACAATCCGTCCGAGACCCCTTAACAGGACTGTTTAATCGACGCTATTTATATGAAACCCTGGAACGTGAACTCTTGCGCGCTTCACGCAGAAAGCTTTCTATTGGTATTGTCATGCTGGATGTAGATGACTTTAAATCATTCAATGACAAATTTGGCCATCCAGTCGGCGATATCCTGTTACAGGAATTAAGTAAGTTGTTTGTAGACAATATTCGAGGAGAGGATATTGTCTCTCGTATAGGTGGAGATGAGTTTGTGATTGTCTTGCCGGATACCTCGAAAGATGTGATTCTGGAAAGGGCGGAGGAACTCCGGGAAGATGCCAATACCATAGGCATCCAAAACGAAGGACGATCTTTTCCGACCGTCACGGTTTCAATGGGTATCGCGGTCTTTCCCGAAAACGGATCAACAATTTCATCTTTACTAAAAAATGCAGATGAAGCATTGTATCAGGCAAAAAATCAGGGACGGAACCAGGTAGTAATTGCCAGCAAAAAAATTGATCATCCAGGATATTCAATAACCGGGATGGGAATGGAACCCGGATAATTCCATGAATTGCTCTCCCCCATATGGTGGAGAGCAATACTCCCCGGCTGATGGATGCTGCCGGTGAATTATGTCTGTAGGATGATAGTATGACCCGCGTATTTTTAGCCGATGCAAAACCTGAAGAGCGATCTGCTCTTCGCCTGCTAATAGTTGATTTAACAATGGAAGTATCAGGAGAAGCCCCAGATTGGTCTACTACCTTAGCCAATGCACCTCAGAGCAGTTCGGATATGTTACTGATTGATTGGGATTTACTCCCAGAATCTCCAAGCGAAGCCCTTAAAGAACTTCGCGCGCTCTGCCCGGCAGCGTTGGTAATTGTCCTCATCAGCCACCTGGATGCCCGTCA
>Ga0351877_1061_pt1 | contig 33108 bp, 31 predicted proteins | sample BONcelFGM3001D13_FD_206775 | JGI IMG/M metagenome (GOLD analysis project Ga0351877, IMG submission 206775) | Enriched cells from coal bed in the Powder River Basin, Montana, United States - BONCAT cells FGM rep3 HSBNCT.FGM.300.1.D13 ...
CGTCAGGCAAAAGATGATTGAATTAATGCGACCGGTGACTAAATGGTTGCGCAGTAGTCTGGCAGAAGAGAAAAAGGAGTCTGAAGAAGAGGGTGAACTGCATCAAGAAATCAAGAATGCTGAAAAGGTTAGTGTAAGTAATTTGCGTATTCAACAGCAAGGATTTTCTGCACCTAACTTTGTTAAGTCGGATAATCCGCTTACGTCGATTCAATACAAAGTTCCGCCTCAGCGGCTTGAAATAGTCAAAAGCAAGCTCGGTGTGACATCAAACAGCGATGCTGGTAGGGAAACCTTCGAGTATTTCTATAAATGGGAGTGCAGTGATTGATGGCTAGTTACGAAAAGATCAACTATAGTTTGCGCCCCGCGAAACATATCGAACGCAAAATGATGCTCGATCTTTTTAGAAGCTTGCACGTGTTCGGCTCTGTAGCGTCATATCGCTACATTGGCTTCGGGTCGATCTATTTTAGTGACTTTTATCTTGTACATAAGTATCTTGGCATTACCGATATGATTAATATTGAAAAGGATCAGTTCAACGAAAAAAGGTTCAGTTTCAATCGCCCGTTCAAGTGTATTGAGATGCAGTTCGGGACTTCAACCGATGTTTTGCCTACAATTCCGTGGGATAGGCGCACAATAATGTGGCTGGATTATGACGGCACACTAACTAAAGATGTAATTGCTGACCTGAAAATTGTAACAAGTAATCTTGCTGTTGGCAGTATGCTGATTGTTTCTGTCAATGCCGATCCCGAAAGCGAGGCTAATTCTTCACGAGCAGTTGAATTGCTTAGGCGCAGAGTCGGTGAAGTTAATGTACCCATATCGGTAACGGATAAGGGGCTACGGAAATGGGGTACTGCGGCGGCCTACAGAGAAATCATTACCAATCAGATTCTTGAGGCTGTTTCCGATAGAAACGGCGGACGGAATCCTGGGAACAAGGTAATGTATCAGCAAATCATGCATTTCAATTATTCTGACGGCTCGAAGATGGTTACGGTTGGAGGCATATTTTTCGACGAGGGACAGAAAAACCTCATTTCAATAGATGGACTAAAGGAGAATTTTCCGTTTGCTCGTACTGGAGAAGATGCCTACCTGATTCGAGTACCTGGTTTAACATTCAGAGAAATTCGCCAACTTGATAAACACCTACCAGGTTACAGTGCAATTATTAAAGAAGAGATGAATATTCCAGAAGAAGACTTGAAACAGTACTCAGAGACATATAGATATTTTCCGACGTTCGCAGAGACTGAATACTAAGACTCACTGGACGTGATGGGTAGATATTGAGTGATCATATTGAAGAGATAGAAGCATAGCAACGAATTACATCATGTTTTGCGACTGGCTTATCGCGACTAACCCCACTCCTAACCACTAATGAGTACATTCAGCGCTTGATTTCAGAGCAAGAATTACATTTGAAAGTTCAATGCTTTTTGAGGTACGGGCCAGTCCCGTCGAAATCGTAGCGACATCGTTCGAGTTCAAGAGATCGTCTTCTAAATCCTTATCGAGTCACAATTCCTGAAGAGATAAGCACTTTCGCTTGAGAGAATGCTTACGACAGTGCATTCTATTTTTTTCATCTGTAACCTCTATAGTCTGGAAGAACGTTCCGAATACCTCCTCGAGGATTTTCTATATCACCAATTCTACGTGGGATGATATGTAAATGCGCGTGATCTATTGTTTGCCCAGCGGCTATTCCGATATTGAAGCCAATATTGAATCCGCTAATTTGCAGGTCACGTTCTTGAAGTTCAGCCGTAACGACTTTACTCAACTGGTAGATGTCTCCCATTTCGTCCGAACTTAAGTCTAGCGGACTTAAAACGTGCCGTTTCGGAATAATCAGAGTATGTCCTGTAGAGATAGGATAGCTGTCTAATATGCTTTGAGCTGTGTTGTAGACGGAAAGTAGTCGCGACCTCAAATCACAGAAAACACACGAAGAACTTTGACTGTCAACCCCATAGTATCGAAAATCAGTCTGGTCACGGTTCTTTTTTGAACGGTTACAGCGCTCACACAAAGTCTGCAAATTGCTGATCTCATTACTTCCTCCCCTACTACGGGGAACAATATGATCAATATCGATAGGAGAATCAACGACGGATACTCCGCAGAGAGCGCACCGGCCCTTCGCTCGCTTAAGTACTTCATAGCGGACAGATCCCGAAGATAGGCTTGCAGCGTTGTATCTGTGTTCACCGATAATTCCATCGAACGCTTTAAGGTATGCGTCAATTTTCTTATCACACAGCGCTATAAGCTCGTTGCATTCATCTTGCGTTAGCTCATCAAAATTGATAGTTAGCTGGAAAACCCCAGGTATTGCCGATTCTATAACTCCGTGTTGTGATAGTACTTGTTTCGGGTAACGTTTGATGACGCGAATATAGTAGTCCACCTGAGCTTCATCAAATCGCAGCACTTCAAGCGCGATTTCACGCACTGTAGCACGGCCCCGGTTCGTGAGGAGCGTACGGAGGACTACGGGCTGATAAATAAAAGTCATCCTCATATCGGAATCTATAAAATGACATAATTCTTCAAAAGTCATTCTTAACCTTACCTGTTCCGCCTGTCAGGTTAAGCAAGGCAGTTAACTTCCTTGCACCGGTGCTAATTGCGGAAATTGCGGTCTCAATATCCTCCAAGTTGTTTTGTCTTCCCAGTCCCATTCGGACTGCTGTGTGCGCTCGATCCTCACCAAATCCGAGAGCAAGGATCACATGTGATGGTTCCACACTAGCTGATGTGCAGGCCGATCCTGTCGAGATTGCGATGTTCTTCAGTTGAACAAGCAAGGATCGACTCTCGACGCCTTTAATCGAGACATTGAGATTGTGCGGCAATCTTTGGGTAGGGTGGCCGTTCAACTCCACATCGCCTAGACTCTCGCATAATTTGCGGAACATCATTTGCGTCCACTGACGATATTTCTCGCTATCGGCCTTCATCTGCTGTTTGCCGAGTTCCAATGCCTTGCCCATACCAACTATGCCGGGCACATTCAGCGTACCTGAACGAATGCCCAATTCATGACCACCCCCGTAAATCACAGCCGCAACTTTAACCCGTGGATTACGCCTACGGACGTAAAGGCCCCCGATCCCCTTCGGCCCGTAGGTTTTGTGCGCTGAAAACGACAGCAGGTCAACATACATGGCCTGTACATCAACCGGAATGTGTCCAACAGCCTGAGCAGCATCAGTGTGGAAAAGAATCCCATGTTCGTGCGCAATCCTGCCGATTTCTGCCACAGGGGCAATCGTTCCGATTTCGTTGTTGGCGAACATGATCGAAATGAGGATGGTCTTCGGGGTAATTGCCTGACGTAGCGCGTCTAAATCAACAAGGCCGTAGTGATCAACCGGAAGATAGGTGACTCGCTTCCCCATCTGCTCCAGACGTTTGCATGAGTCGAGTACGGCTTTGTGTTCCGTCACACACGTAATGATGTGGTCGCCCTTGTCAGCGTACTTCTCTGCCACTCCAAAGAGCGCGATATTGTCTGATTCAGTCGCACCACTTGTAAAGACAATTTCCTTGCTGTCGGCTGCACCAATGACGTCGGCACATTGTTGTCTGGCTGCTTCGACGGCTCGTTTCGCAATAAGTCCCGCCTCGTGATCGACGCTTGCCGCATTTCCATAGATTTCCGTGAAATACGGAAGCATTGCCTCCAGGGCGCGAGGGTCGACTGGAGTCGTCGCATTGTGATCCAGATAAATGTATTCTGATGTACTCATGTGGACAGACCTAGACGCTCTGCATTCGCTTCACGTACTAATCGGGCGAGATCATTTAGGTTTTTGACGCGCGTTAATAGGTGAACAACACCACGATTGACATGGGCACGGAACTGATCATCCAGATCGTTTTCTAGATCAAGTCTATCAAGTGAGCACCGCTCACGCAGTAGCGCAACAAAGTATTCATCCCATTCGCCGAGTAACGTGAAACGATTAATCTCCCGGTCACTGTCAGGGGGGTAAGCGGACGGATCGGGAATCAGGGGGTCATTGAGTGACATCGCAAAACCGATCCGACACAGAATATTCGGATTTAGTCCCGTGCGAGCCTTAAGTTGAATTAGAGACTGATCTGCTTGCGCGCACACGCGGAGTCGGGTCAGTTTCATGAAGACACCTCACTTATCGCTGAGAAGTAGCGAGGCTGGATCTCAGTACGCCCTTCTTCAGCATTGTGCTCCAATGAATAGGCACGAGCTACGATGGGTAGCATCGTCTCGTAGGTCTCTGCATCAATCTCAGTGTCGGTGGAGAGCACAATAATCTGATGTGCTGCTTCTGAGAAAAAGCGTGTGATAAGGAGTCGGCGATGATCGCTATCCAAGCGTCCCATTGGTGTATCGACAATGATCGGTAACAAACGACCTGACGCAGCCCGGAGTGCCCATAATAGCGACATCGCGTATAGCTGTCGTTCACCAGCGGAGAGGCTGGATTTCGGCAGAATTTCCCCGTTTTCGGTAAACAGAGTGACGCGATAATGATCGGGGTCAATATTCACATTATGCACAAGGTGTGGTTTACGACATAAACGGTTGAAGTATTCCGCGATTTGCCCTTCTAACTCTTCCAACTTGATAGCGGTTATGCGCGTGAGATATTGATTCAGGATGACCTGAATTTTTGCGGCCCTCGTAACCCTTTCATGGACACTATCCGCTGTTGAGAGTTGTTCCCAAACTTTCTGTACCTGTTGATCAAGGACATTTCGCCTTGTCTCAGCCTCAGCTAGCTTATTTTCCAGTTGGTGTAAGCGCTCGATAGCCGCGCCCTCACGGCGGGAAAATTCCTGAAATTCATCGACCAGCGGTTGCCCTACAGCGTCACTTGGAATTTGCTGCAATGCCTTCTGAAGATGCCGCTGCTGTTCTTCAAGTACCTCTAGTTGTTCACCTTGGCTTATCAAGTGGATTGGCACATCATTCAGGGTTGCGTCAATCCACTTGGTCATTTGCTCACGTTGCTTTTGTGAAAATGGGTGTATTAGGGGATCGCCATTATCCTCTTCCGTCGGCATAAGCAATGCTGCTACCTCTGCTGCAATCCGCTCCCAGTCCATCGGTTGCAGTCCTGGTACAACCTGCTGGAAATCCGCATCCTGGAGGCGTTTCGTGACTTCAATGGCTTGGGTTTCACGAGCACTACGTGTTAAACGGGCCTTTTCCATTGAAGCTTCGGCTTCCAGTCGGTAGCGCAGTCGCTGAGTCCACTGCGGAGCAAGCGTAAATGGCAAAAGGTCATTTGCCTGCTCACGAATGCCGTTTCGAGTTTGCTCAAGAAGCCGTGCTACTTCTTTTAGTTGGGCCTCAAGTTGATCCCGCTCTTGAATGAATGCAGCACCTTCACGTATCAAGGCTTGCCGTGCATCACTCAACTTCTTTCGGATGCCGTCAAGTTGGCTAATCTCGGAAGCTACATCTTGCCTGCGTTCGACCACATTTTCTTCAGCCTCCGCAAATTGAGTACGGAGAAGTTCTAGCAGTTCTTGTAATTGTGATTGCTCCTGTTGCGCCTGTTGGCGAACATACAATCCAAGATCGGCTTTGAGACGAGCGACGATATCCAGATTGAGTAGGCCATCGATTGCGGTTTCCAAAGCCACAGTCTCAGTTGCTTCATCAGCTAACATCTGTATCTGTTCGCCATCAAAGAAAAATAGGTCAGATACGCCAGATGGAATCAGGTCTCGTAGAAAATCGTCCCAGTGTTGACGATCTATATCGCGTAAGAGGCTGTTATTTTTGTAGATGACCAACTCTTCTATGACGCCATTCCCCTTGCGGTGCCAAGTGCGTTCAGCATGATAGTCACTTACAACACCGGTATGAATATATTCGAAGCTCAACTCTATCTTGGCACTGCTCGCGCTTTTACCGGTTGTTGGAGAACGATACATACGGTCGGCGATGTACGTTTCATAATTGGCGCGACTAGTTCTTGTACGCAAGGCGTTCCTTCCATACAAGCACAGTCGAATTGCTTCAAGGAGTGTTGTCTTCCCAGCGCCGTTTTTCCCTCCGATCAGTATAACTGGGCGAAAATCATCTACGCCTTTTGCTGGTCGCAGGTCAATTTCATGTCGACCTTGAAAGATGCCGAAATCCTCAATGACTAGGCGCGAGATAATCATTCCGGTTCCGTTTCGTCTGTCTCACTAAGTAAGGGTAGTTGATACTGGTGGCGGATTGTCAATTCGTCGCGCCATTCTTCGCCTAATACGCTGTCGATGCGGCTCATAATTCCGGCGCGTCGTTGCATTCCTTGCATCTGACGCTCCTGTTCCATTAAGCGCGCGACAAGGTCAGTCGGAACATCAAATTCACTGCACAGGTCGTTTAGCACACGGTATTCTTGTGTGGTAAATGCACCGATATCATCCTGCAACCAATCAAGCGTCCTTCCAGTTGCCGACTGATAGATACCAGGAACTGAATCTCCCCAATCTTGGCGCTCTGTGCGCCAGAGTCGCCGTATTTCATGTATTTCTGGCTCGGTTATCAGTTCAACATTCGGATCAGGGCCTTCAGTACGTACCTGATTCTGTGTTGTAAGCAGCCGACTCAGAAGTTGCTTGCAAAAGTCGAGTCTGTAAGGCCCACGAATCAGCTTTGCATCCGTGATTGACTCATCTGTCTCATCCACGTACTGGTCAATTGCCTTCAAGCCGCGTAAGCGCTGACCATTGGCAGTTTTTGCCTCAACGAGTACTTCACCAGTTCTACGCTTGTATTCACGGTACAGGTGCTTTTTCGCTGGGTCTTGCGTCTCTGCAAGCCAGTCACGGAATTCTAAGAGAGGTAACATCCACTCTTCACCGTTATCAATCATAGCTTCCATTGATTTGTCACGAGTTACGACTGTGCATGTCCAGCAGCCAAACCGACTGTTGCCGCATGATGGTGTAGTCGTATCAACGACGAGGGGGCATTCACCAGAATTTGCCGTACGGTACATAGCCGCAAGATCACGGTTATTGCCGCCCCACGGCGATGGCACCTGCAGTAGATATGTCCAAACGTCATCTGTCGAGAAATCTGCTATGGGCGTATAAACATACGCACGCGACAGAATATGGTGACGTCCCAAACGACTCCCCGTAATTTTCCCGTGTTTCGACGTCATGACTTGAGCGCGACTTGCACTTTCGCTTTTGCGTCCCCCCAACACCATAACGACTTCACCATATTTTGCGGCTGTTTCCATAATGAAGCGATTCGCGGGTTGGATCTTCATCCGCTCTGTACACCACCGAAAGCGTTGATTGGGAGCTGGATAGCCTCGACCAATGAGGTTGACCCAAAAAGTATCCGTGACTTGTGGACTTACTTTGTGCGCATAAAATGGTAGTCCTTCGCGTTCCGCCGCTTCATTCATTTTCCGTAGCGTATCGTTCAGGTGATCTACTATGACCGGCGTTTCAACGAGCGTGTCCGATGCGATGATATAAATTGGGACTGTAAGCTGTTCGCGTGGTATTGTCGAGAGCGCATACCACACGAGTTGTACTACCGTCGTAGAGTCTTTTCCGCCACTATAGCCAATTACCCACGGTAGCTTTGTCGAGACATACGTCTCTCGTATTTCTGAGTAAATATCGTCCCGTGTTCTTGTGTCAAAGATCGATTGTTCTTGGGGAAGACCAAGTAGATCATTCATTACAATTCTCTCCGCATCTGCTGTTGGTAGCTGTCTTCCAACCGTTGCTCTTCTGCACTCAGTTCAATGCCAAATGCCAGCTTGATTGCATTCGCGGTTAGCAAGATGCTATCTCTAGCTTTACTCATCTTGCCTCGGATGAGCGCGCGTCCGTTCCATAGTGAGTTACTACGCCGCCAATCGATATTCTGCACAGCTTCTAAACGTTCCCGCCAACAATCTGGATCACAGGCCAATAACGCACTACCAGTAATGCCTAAGGCTTGGAGTGTTACACCATATGCGTGAATGTAGTCGTGGCGTAGATCCGCAGTGGCGATTTCGCCTCGTATAACAGCACTCCACTCCGGTATTAGCTCACCCAATGTTATCCAATAGTCTCGGGCAATTTGGAGATCATTTCGGCTAACTTGGTCGGCCCGCTTCTTATTTAGCAACGCCTTTGATGCTTGATATACAGCACTTAATGTGAAGAGCCGGGTACTGCGGTTCGCTATTGTGGTCTTCTCTAGTTCTGTTAGCCCATGAAAAATTGGCACTTGCCTTTCCAAATCACGTGCCAGTTTGCTGAGGGCATCACGCCGATCATAAAGAATACCAATCGACCTTGTGGGACGTACAGCGTGCTTATTGAGGTCTGAAAACCATTGTTGGCTCCGTTCCAAACCAGCATCGATAAAAAATACCACTGAAATACTCTCATCGCCTAATCTTGGTTTTTGTTTTAGTGCTTCAGAGATAGCAGCCTGCCGATGCTGTCCGTCATTTACGAGAATGCGACTATTCATGTCAATACGCAGTAGACCGACACTGCGTTGATGACCATGCTCCGCAAAGGGTTCGAAAGCTACTTCCCCATCGACGCACGCGGTGATGGAAGACAACACGTAATCCTCGGTATTGTTGACAAGATAGCGTGTAATTTCCGGAATGCGCGCTCGATTTAGGACGCGCTGTGCCCGCATATCCGGAGGTGTTTCTGCATCATCAAAGACGAAAAGTTTAGGAACCAGCTTTAGAGGGCACATGATGACATAGTATTCTCGACCTGCTTGAATTCCGCGTACCGCAGGAAATTGATAGGTATTGTCCATAGATAGACCACGAACTACATTTGGAAGTTTAAAATTTTCATTTGGAAGTTTAATTTGAAAAGCATTGCCGCGCAAATAGTAGACTTGTCCCACCAAATCATGTGTTGCAATGAGTATAAAATTAACGCTGTAATGAATAATGTTATCTAGCACACTGCTTTCGGCTGTCACCGATAATATTATGTGGAATATTTAATGTATGAGGAGCGAATTCGAGCCGCAACCGTTTCTGGAACTGCCTCCTGAACTTGTGAGTGCCTTTACACAGACGTTTCTCCACCGAACCGACTGTTTCCCTATCCAGAATGACAACGGCATCTTTTACATGGTCAAGCGACCGCTGACAACAGCGATGGTCGCAAGTCACTTACGTGGCACGATGACGTTAGGAGTCTATGCACTCGATCCCGAGAGTAGGGCGCACTGGATTTGTTTCGACGCCGATACCCAAGAGCAATGGGAAAGTCTGAAGCAGCTTGCCAGTTCATTGTCATCAAGCGACGCTACCGTATATCTGGAACTCTCCCGTCGTGGCGGCCATTTGTGGCTCTTCACTCCCCCGCTTCCTGGACTTGAGGCTCGTCGCTTCGGTCACGAACTGCTACGGGAACACAATCTCGAAGGGATTGAACTCTACCCGCGTCAGGATCGGTTGGTGACCGGCCCAGGTTCACTGGTACGTCTGCCGTTTGGTGTTCACCGCAAGTCACACCACATTTACCACTTCATCGCTCCAGACGGCCAAACGCTTGCGCCAACCATCCGTGACCAGATTCACCTGCTTGCATCACCGTTCATTGTCTCTCAAGCGTTCATCGAGAGTATCCTGACGAGAGCGCCAGCAGCAACACTGGTGGAGCAATCGCTACCCTTTGAACCAAACCGTGACGTCAGTAAAATGACCCTCTCTGAGCGGTTGAAGGCCACGATATCGGTTCTTTCATTCGTCAGCCGCTATGTGGCACTTGACGAACGCCACGCCGGATTTTGCCCGTTTCACGACGATCAGATTAAAAGCTTCAGCGTGAACGCCGAGGCCAATTACTGGCACTGTTTTGCCGGATGCGGAGGTGGATCGATCATCGACTTCTGGCAGCGCTGGCGAAGAACGCACGGCCAGGACGGCAGTTTCACAGAGACCGTCAAGGAATTGCGCATCATATTGTTGACCTATAAAGACATCAAACGTACCACTCATCGCCGACGCAAGCGCAAGTGACCACTTCAAAAGTCACTCTGGATGAGCCGTGCCTGTATCCATAGAGGCCATCTTGCGCGAAGTTCGAGGGTCAAGTTCACGCAAGTTGTTGACAATCGTCACTGAGTTTGAAATAGTAGGATCATGTACGCATCCTATTTTGGACTAGCCGAACTCCCCTTTCGCATCACCCCTGATCCCCGCTTTCTCTGGTACTCCGATCAACATCAGGAAGCCAAGCAGAAGATCATTTACCAGATCACTCAGAATGCAGGGCCAATCTACCTCCTCGCCGAAATCGGCACTGGCAAGACCACCATTGCTCGACGGATTCTTGAGGAACTCGCGGCGGACAAAACGAAGCAGGTTGTCCTGGTCTTCTCGCCAAAATTACCGACCACGAATGCGTTCCTGCGCTTTGTCATGGACGAATTTGGCGTTAAGACAGATCGTTCTTACGCCCGTTCTCTCAAGAGCTTTGAGATGTTCTTAGCCGAGCAACACATGAAAGGGATTTCGCCAGTGCTGTTGGTCGACGAAGCGCAGAATATGACCCGTGACATGCTGCTCCTCATTCAGCACCTCTTCAATTTCAGTACCAATACCGAGTTTCTGCTCCAGATGGTCTTGTTTGCGCAACCAGAGCTGCAACCCAAACTGGATCGGCTGACATCGCTAAAGAACCGGCTCAGTATTGCACGCCTCAAGCCCTTTGATCTGGACCAAACGCGCCAGATGCTGCAATTCCGCTGGACAGTTGCCGGAGGTAAGGACTTTCCGTTTCAGGATGAAGCGATCCAGGAAATGTATCGCATTACGCATGGTGTCCCTCGTCTGCTGGTCAAGCTCGCCAATGAAGCCCTGATTCGGACGGCAGTGGATGGAACCAGTATTGTGACACGGGATATTGTGGCGGCGGCAGCCCCAGATGCCGCGATTGACTGATATGGGTACGTACACCAATCTTCTCCATCTGACTCGATCTCCGAAACCTCCTGAGCCTGAGGAAGAGCACCCTGTATTGGTCAGTGAACCACAGGCCCCAAATTCTTCCGTATCCCAGCCAGACCGAACGGATGCTGCAACCGAACGGAAAGACCAACCGAATAACCGTTCGGATGCTCATAGCGAACGGTTGCAGCATCCGAACAACCGTTCGGTTGCAGCATCCGAACGATCAAAGCCGAATCGCCCAACCGTTCGCTATAGCTTTGAGTTTTATGCCGATCAGATTGAGTCGATCCGGCGCGTGCGCGCACAACGTGAACTCGAGGGCAAAAAGGTCGGCCTCTCGGATATTGTGCGTGAATCCATCGATCAGTTTCTTCAAAACATTGACCCTAAATAAGCCCTTTCAGTAAAAAGAACGTTCTTCTAGCAATACCGAACGGTTGCATCAACCGAACGGTTTATACAGACGTTCGGAGTCAGCAACCGAACAAGCGAACGGTTGCAGCATCCGAACGACCGAACGGTTTTTGGCTTGATTTGACAATCCTTTTCCGACGTGCGTAAGATGCTCATACTCAACGAAAGTTGGGTGGAACCCCACCGTTACGGGGTATGGGTAACGGCCAACCGACGTGACGTGACCGACCGAGAGCCAACTGTTGTCTGTGATCCACAGACTAAGCCAGGTCAGAAGCCTGGCCTAAGACACCTCACGCGAATGGTGTTGTACATTGAAAATATCGATGCGCAGCATCGCGTAGGAGCGGCAGGAGGGATGGGAACGGGAACCGAGGGAAGGGGAGTGGGCAGATCTCAAAGCGCGCAGCGCTTTCCTGAGATATCAGCACTGACGACCTGTGAAACGGTCTATTTTGACATGGCTTTTGGTGTTGATTTGCCTATTGAATTGAATCACAACAGCCTTGAATGATGCTCGCAGCGTAAATGACCGAGGAATGCATCTGGTTTCGTCGGGCAGTGGGCTGGCGGCTGGCCTCGCTCTCGCCTGGAAGGGCGATGCTCGGCTCATCCACTGACACCCGCTGCCAACTCCTCAACCAGCGCCCCCGCCAGCCTTTCTCGCGCGCTCGAAAGCCTGGCTACCCCCTCACCGCCGCCCCCGCTTTGCCCGAAACTGCCGGGCAACGTTCAACGTCTTGAACGACGCGGTGGGCGGTACCCTCGCTGGCGCTCGGCGGTCGCGGGCAGTGGCCGACGTGCTTGCCCACCGCACCGCTTGAGGGGGTAGCCAGCCTCCGGCTGGCGGGGGCGGTTGGCGAATATCAGATGAATACGTGACACATCGTTTGTACGAAAACACTGCGGGATACTACAATGTCTGGTGATACTCCTCGGACCTTCCGGTTGTCCTTTTTGTAACAACAAAGGTTACGACATGTCGTCCACATATCAGGTCAGCGTTCCCCGAAATACGAAATGGGAGCCGATGTTGGCACAGCAGTTCGTTGAACAACTGCTGTCTAATTTCCCCAACTTGGCGTTTCAAATCGTTGCGACAGTTGACTCCGTAACATGGCAAATCGTGGAATTGAGAAATGCGGACGAAAATACATTTCGGCGCGCCATTCTCGCTACCTACCCTGATGCTCAGGTCATAGTAAATAACACCATGAACGCTGGCTTACGCGATGTTAAACCCTTTTATCGGGATGTTCTCAAATACATTGCAACAAAGCCATTTTTAGGTCCGCTGAAGCATGTAACCGATATTAGAGCTAACGACCCCTTAGCAGCGATTACCCGCGCCATGACCGGACTTCGTGAAGGCGAGCAGATCACCTACAGCTTGCACGTTGCCACAGTGGCACCCGACCATGTCTATCGAGAAGGGTACGAGCAAGTCACCGTACCAGGCTCCGGTGGTCGACGCCCTCGGTACACCAGGGAGGTCCAGCGGGTTGTGGAGGCGAAGCGGGCAGCGCGATTATACCTATGCACACTCTTTATTGAAGTTAACTCACCAGATAGGACTCGCGTCGAGGATTTTCCCGTCGCCCTGGATAACCAAATCGTTCTGTTTAAGCGCGAAGGCTTTAACGAACTCGCGCAATCGATCTATTCGGGGCCTTTGCGGATTTTGAATGCAGAACAAGATGCACAGACCACTGCGTTGGCAATGAGCGAACAGTTCTTCACGTATCATCCCGAGAATTTGTTTGAGGCAATTGGCGGATTGTTTCGAAAGAAATCGGAACCGCTCCGCTCTCCTCGATGGTTTGATTCACTATCAGCTCACGAACAAGCCAAGATGTACCCCTTAATGCGACTGGTACTCGATCCAGCAGAAATCGGTGCCCTCTGGCACCTGCCCAATGCCGAGTTCTCAGTTCCAGCAATCGCCTGGGCACCGAAACAGCAAGTACACATACCGACAGGGGTTGCGAACAATAAAGATGGATTGCGACTTGGGATGGGGCTATATCGCGACCAGCGAGTACCCGCATTGTTGTCGTCCCAGGTGCGCACATCACATGTGAGTATTGTTGGCAAAACACGTACCGGCAAGAGCAGCCTCATGCATCATCTGATCCACCAGGACATCGCTGCGGGCAGAGGGGTAGCGGTTATTGATGCCCACGGTGACCTCGTGCGCAATATTCTGCGCGCCAGCATTCCACTAGGACGAGAGAATGATGTCGTGGTTGTGGACATCGCTGACATGCAAAATCCACCGGCGTTGAATTTACTTGCCACCACCAGCATGGACAAGTCGCTTACAACCGCAGGCGATGTGGCCGATGTTATGGCAATGATCTATGGGGACATGCACGACGTACCTCGTGCCCGCGAAACGCTGGCCTGTGCCTTAGCAACAGTCTGGCAAGACGACACTCCAACGCCGCTCGATGTTCCACGCATCTTTGAGAACGCCGAGTATCGATTACGGCTGACACAAACGTTAGGCGTAGAGAATATTCGGCTCCTACAGTTCTGGCGGTATTATGAAAGCCAAAATAAAAACAACCAGGTCGAGATCAGTGCGCCCGTCACCTACCGGATGCAGGCGCTGGTCGGCAATCAGGCGTTGCTACCGATCCTATGCCACCCGAGCAACCTCAACTTTGGCAAGTTGATGGACGAGAACAAGATCATCCTGGTGTCGCTGGCCGTCGACAGTACGATTATCCCGGAAAAAGATCAAGACCTGTTGGGCGCGATCATCGTCTCGGCGCTCCAACGGAGCGCTCAGATCCGACCAACGAATAATCTATTTGCCCTCTACATCGACGAAGCGCAACGGTTCGTCACCACGTCGCTGGCGCGCCTGTTCTCGGAGGCAGGTAAGCGCGGAATCACCGTAACGCTTGCTAATCAATTCTATAAACAGCTGGCCGGTGAAACGCTGGACGCCGTTATGGGCAATGTCGGTTCGATTATCGCGTTTCGCAGCGGGATGGAGGATGCCCGTTTGCTTTCGCCGTACCTGAAACCGGCCTTCGACGTGGATGACTTGGTGCAGCTGGAGAACTACAACGCGGAGGTCTGGATGCAACAAGCGGCCTTTAGTCTGAAGACTGACCCGCCGTTTCAGGCCGATAATGAGGCTTCAGTGAGCCGTGAAGCGGCTTTGCGCGCACGGTCACGGGAGCGTTATACCCCGATGACACGTGAGGCTATTCTCAAATGGATTCAGACCCGCTATATTGACGGAGATGATCAGTCCAACCAACCCGATGATCCACGCTATGATCCGGACGCTGATGGCAAAAGCTAAGACGCGGCGCGATCAACGCCCCCGGCACCCCGCGCCAATGGAAATGACCGAGCGCGACCGAGAAATTATTCATGCCGTCCACGAGTACCGGGTGCTCAAGCAGAGCCAGATAACGCGGTTGTTCTTCCGTACCGGTCAGGCAGCTTCACGAGTACTCCAGCGACTCTACCACCACGGCTATCTTGACCGCCGGCTGCTGCCGGTTGTATACGGGAAAAGCCCGACACTGTACGTTGTGGATCGGCGCGGGGTCGAGCTATTGCGCACGACCTTTGGCCTAGAGGAAATCGTCTGGTATCCGTCGAACAAAGATTTGAAGCTAGAATTCCTGGAGCATACGCTGGCGATCAACGACGTACGGATTGCGATCACGAAAGCGGCTTGTGCGCCGGACTTTGAACTTCGCCACTGGATCAATGAAACGGAACTGAAAGCGGACTATGACCGGGTAACGATCCGGCGACCTTCCGGCAAAGTACAGAATGTGTCGCTCATTCCCGACGGCTATCTGCTGCTCAAAACGCCGTTTGGGATGGCACACCTGTTTCTCGAACTGGATCGCGGAACGATGTCCACCGAGCGGTTCGTGACCAAGATACTGGCCTACCAGCAATACCAGAAAAGCGGAGCCTATACCAATCGCTACAACGCGCGGTCAATGCGGGTAATCACCGTGACAAGCAGCGAGAAACGTCTGGTGAGTCTGAAGTCGGCAACGGAAAAAGTGGGCGGAAACTGGCAGTTCTCGTTTGCCGTACTGACTGATGTCAACGAGACGAACGTGTTTTCGAGTCCGATTTGGCAAATTGCTGGTAAGAAGGAGCGAGAACTGTTGTTTACGTGAGCGTTGGGCTGCATTGACAGAGGGTGGGTGCTTCCTTCACAATGAAGCTTCTATGTTTGCCCGGCACCACCTCGTGCTCGGAAGAACAGGGCCGTGGTCTTTCTTTCCAGCTGTGACAGTGAGTGAGCATGACCGCACCGGTCACATGTACTTGGTCGGCAAGACAGGCAAGGGAAAATCCAAGCTTCTCGCCTCACTCATCTTCCAGGATATTGCCGCAGGCCGTGGCGTGGCCGTCATTGATCCGCATTCCGACCTGGTTCATGACGTGCTCGCGCTGCTGCACAATGCGGGCATTCTAGAGCGCGAACAAAATCGCATCATTTACCTTAATCCCGCCGAGCATGAGTACGTCATTCCGTTCAATGTGCTGGCAACACCTGGCGACCCATATGAAATTGCCCAAAGCGTGATCGAAGCGTTCCGAAGAACCTGGCCGGCCAGTCTCTCGACTGCGCCGCACTTCGAGAACATCATGCTGCACGCGCTCCTCGTGTTGATACAGGCAAAACTTACCCTTGTAGACTTGCCGCAATTCCTGACTGAGTTCACGTTCCGCGAAGATTGCCTTCAGCAGGTGAATGTGCCGGAACTGACCAGTTATTTTCATGCGCGCTTCGATGCGTGGAGCGCCAAAGACCCCAGACTGCTGGAAAGTAGCCTCAACAAGATTACGGCGCTGACGCTCAACCCGCATTTGAAACTGCTGCTGGTACAGAAGGAGAATCGGCTCAATTTCCGCACCATCATGGACGCGGGGAAGGTGCTTTTATGCGACTTCGGATCTTGTGGAGATGAGAGTCAGCGATTGGTCGGCAACCTCGTGACGACCGGCATTGAACAAGCCGTCTTCACTCGACATGATACCGACAAGCGACGACCCTTTTATCTGTATATTGATGAGTTTCAGGACTTTGTGGCCGATGGGGCGGATCGCGGGGGAGTGAAGACATTCAGCAAGATTCTGTCCGGTGCTCGTAAGTACGGCCTGTCGCTCTGTGTTGCGAACCAGAATTTGAGCCAGCTTTCAGAGCGGATGAAGGGCGCGATCATGGGGAACGTCTGGACAAAGGTGATCTTCGGCGTTTCAGAACCTGATGCCTTCGAGTTTGCCCGCTACATCGGTTTAGGGAGTGTTGATCCCAACGCAATCAAGGAAGAGGCGAAGACAGAAACACAGCACCCGATCTTTCAGCCCTTACCGGAGCAGTGGAATGCACTCGCGGCAGCACTAGCAAACCAGAAACCGCGAGAGGCGATTGTGCGGACACACGAGGGGATGACAAAGAAAATGTGGGCAGCTAGAGTAGATACTACTGCCCCAGCTAAGGCGCTTCGAGAAGCGTACTTCGCGTCTTTGCAACGTCACGGCTACCGCTGTGAAGGTTTCACATCTGATTTACGACGCTTGTCAGATCATGACATCGTTTCCCATGTAAGCGCTTTTTATGAGTAATCGTCCCGATTAGGAACCGCAATAGGGACTATCCGGCGCTTAAGGTCGCGGGATGACATCAACGCCAATGGCGGCTGCGGGGCAGGCGGTGAACGTGTGTTCTTGTAATTAATTATGTTGCGATAACTATATAGTTCAGTGCCTTTTGCGGTTTAGGTTGGAACGACTACTGGTATTATCCTGGCAAGTTTTTTAGAATCGGCCGCCTGATAATACCTTTGCATTTATTCCCGCTGGGGCGCGCTAAAAGCAGGTAAGTGCTTCTGCTGCCTGCGTTTCATCCAACAAGCTCACACTAGATAGGCCAGGCTTATGGTCGTTTCGTCCACAAAGAGAAGTTGGCAATCGTCGTCTGCTGCCCCTTTTAGCTCGTTTCACCATACAGCCACCATTTCCTTGCCTGCACGGTCCTGTTTGGCAATCAGGGCCGCTTTGGGGCGGCGATAGGCCTAGCCCATCTCCCCAGCAATGCCGAAAACCGCACCCGACTCAAGTGGATCCCAGCATCTCGTTCCAAGCTGTTCCATTTCGCCACCGTTTTCAGAAGCAGGTTGAATGTCTGATCGGTCAAATTGAGGCAGCCCTCAGTTTAGTGTCAGATTCGTTTCCGTGGCGCTCAGCATCGTTTGACGGACATCTTCCGCCCTCAGGGCATATTCAGTATCATGTTCTCGACTTAATTTTGTTGGTTGTGGTAACCCAAATTTAGCCGAACCAAGTCACTTATCCAAGCTCTCTTTACTTCGTGATTCACCGAAACTATAGTTTGTCCACGAGTCCTTGTATAAACTGAATAATGGACGGAAATAGCTCTGGGAAAACAAAGTTCAGCACAACGAGTATCGCGAGAACCGCAACCACTGTCCAGAATATCGTTGAGAGAGATTCGAAGTTTCCATCCGTCGAATCTTTGCTTGTTATGTCCCGGTTGGATGTTGGCGGTGTAACTCGGGGTTTGGGTGAGCTTGCGGACGGAATAGAATCATTCCTAGGCGTAATAGTTTTGTTCGTTAGCGAGTTTCCAGCCGGCTCAATGCTATCTGTATCCATCGTTATGTTGCGACGATTTGATATCGGACTACTCAAGGAATGTGTGCTTTTGGGAGCAATGGGTTGAGTGTCAAGATTAGTTTCCGCACTAGCACGCTGGCTAACGTCTGGGATTGAGCGGTTTACTGATGGCACCTTTACGGGTTGAAGGGGAGTACCGGAATTATCTGTTACTATGCGTCTGCTTTTTACCAAGGGTTGTGTAGGAGCGCTGTCCCCAACCAATAAGCCTTCAACGTTTATGTTTTTCTCAGATGCCACTTTGGCAATTTCCCGATACCAGTCAGAAATGCGAGGACACTCTCTTAAGTGAGTGCTTTGCCAAGTGGCTTCGAAAAGATCAGCGATTCTCTGGTTGGTCTGTTCTTTAAGGACGCCTAAAAGGGTTTGAAAGGCTACGGATTTCTTATGTAACTCATCATTTGAAGAAAAATAGCTTTCCGACCCGCTCATATCCCTTATTGACTGTGAATACCATGTCAACATTTCCGCAAGCAGGATCGCGCCACCAAAACGGTCACTTTCTTGGCACCACTGGTGTTCTTGATCATGCTTTTGGTGAGTGTATCCTTTCTGACCTCCAATGAAACCGGGGCTTTTTGTGAAATACGGACCATACATATCTTCGATATCAATAAGTTCGACTCTATTTGTTCGTGGATCCACGATTACGTTGTTACTACACACGTCGCAGTGAGCGCAGTTCTTGTCTTCCAATGACTTCAATAATACGCATAATCTTGCGCCGAACATAAAGCATTGACTTGGGGTGAACGGAGGTCTTTTCCTCCTTCCCTTATTCTCTATTAATACTTCTTGCCATGTAAATCCAGGTATCCATGGCATAAATAATGAGTACTTCAGCGCGCCATACTGATCAATCAAGTGTGGATGACTCTGGGGGGTTATCACTGTACGATCCGCGACCGATATAAAATTGTGTAATTGAAGTCTTGTCAGATTTTCGGCATATTGAACCTGACCACTATCTTGGTACCGTTTATCGAAAATCTTTAAAGCATAGAGATGGTCTGAATTAGTATCCCTTAACTGTAAAACGGCTCCAGTTCCACCATATTCAAAGTATGGTTCGTCATGATCAAGTGGATCAGGTTGTACTAACAGAGATTTAACCGAATTATGTGAGGTGATTTGAATCCGATGGTCTGGTTTAACATCGATTGGGAAGTCCATAGAACGATGCAGTCACCTTAATATGTCGTGAAGAAATGTTGATAAGATTATATGGTATCTTCAGTTCATGGGAGATAAGTTTCTTGCGTGTATGGAGGAATAAGAATCACTTCTCCAACCTGCAAATCTCTTCCGGCAGAAGTCACATCCCCTCGAAAACAATTGTATCTGATAATGTCTGGCACTTCCGCTGGCAACATATCGAATCGCCTTACAACTGAATATAGTGTGTCATTTGCCTGAATGGTGTAGGGCATCCAATCCAAGGGTGCCTGCCGATTCACACATCTACCTGCCGCAGGGGTTGCTGTATCTGGGGTTACTTCTATAGGCGTTGGTGTCACCGAAAAAGCAGTTGTACTTTCCAGTTCCTCGGTAACCAAGAAGGTTGCTTCAGCGGTATTCTCTATCACAATTGCGATTAACATCGCAGAAGGTGAGATTTGTGCCTCAATAGCTTCCACGGTATGTTCTGCAGTTGTCTCTAGGAAGCCTGTAGAATCCAATACTGTCGATACTACTTGCGCTGTTTCATCAGGTTCTATCGACCTTAATTGTGTCGGCTCAATACCTACAGTTTCAAGTGGCTGAATCAAAATCGGGGTTAGCGTCGGAAGAGGAGGTGTGCTAGTTGGGCTTACAATGGATGTTGTTTCTGGATTTGAAGAAGCAGCTATCGATGACGGCGATAGAGTGACCCCAACGGCAAATACGGGCGTCCGAGTTCTCGCAGTGGCGCCAGAAATTCTAGTCACTTGAGGTTGCTCTTGCCGAGGTGCGACTGCGGCGAATACTATTAGCAAAAAAAGGGCTGCTCCAGTTGCAGCAAAGCCTGTGATATACCGAATTCTGGATTTTTCACTAGAAGAATTGGGGCTGGAGCCACCATTTTCATTTTGTGGCTGACTTGATCGATCTTCCTCGAAGTGCGGAGTATCGGCGAAGTTATCGGGAATTAACGACGGGCCAGTATCTTGGCGGATTACAGCCCCACGAGGTGGTGCGTGTACATTTTCTGGGAATGTTGCTAGTTGTTGAGGAAGCGTATTAGCCACTTCTACCCAAGGAGTAAGTTGGAGTTCCGCCCATTCGCTAGCCGAGAGGCGTGAAGAGATTGCCTGAATTTGGACAGAGCGTATCGCTTGAAGCGGTTGGTAATTGGTACTAGTTTGGCCTTGTTCGCATTCATGGAAAACAGAAGTGCCATCAGTTCTGAAAAACAAGACTCGATACGCATCGGCACCATTTATAGGAGTCCAAGAAATTACGCCATCATGAATTCCTATATAGTTGACTTCCTGTAATTTACTGTCACTTGATTTTTTCAGTGCTATTTTCAGGAATGAAACATCATCTTTTCCCATCTCATATGTGGCACGGAGGTCTGCTTCAGGATCACGAGAATGGTTTGTAACTACGTTTACAAATGGGACAAAGGCACCATCAGAGGCAACAAGAATTTCAGAAACGCGGGATATATCTACTTCCCAAGCGTTCAAATCATTAGTATTCACAATGCCTTTTGTCGTAGACCACGAAGCATCGTCGTCCCATTTGATCGGGTGTTGACTTTCTTTGATCTGCCTTATCCAGTTCGATAGCCAGTTTTCTTTCTCCAGCAAAACCTGTCCTCTTTTGTCAAATGCAGCAAACAGTAAATCCCCTAATGAGAACACACGCAGTTTGCCAGTTTTGAAGTTTATCAAACCTGCAATGAATTTGACTTCGCTACCTTCTTTCCTCGCACTCTCAAAGTACTTGTATTTGACGCTGGTTGGCTCATTTAAGTAGATGTTCGGTACGGTATTGATATATTTCTGTGCATCTGGAAGAAATGACCCAAGGAACTCTCTGAGTTCTGAGAGGATCTGATCTAGTTGGATTTGACTTTTGGAGTGACCAAGGAATTGCATGAGCTTATGTGACAGAAATCGAGCAGCATAATCGGCTCCAAATGTTTGTCCAACTCCATCGCATACGACAAATATGATCCGATTATCCGAATACTCAAAACATAGGTAGTCTTCAGAAGACTGACTGTTCTGACGTGCATCAGACGAAGTGCCATACGAGTATGTGATGACTGAATTGGGTGTTGCGTCAATACGCCACAAAAGGTGGCGTATTGATTGATCCGAGTAGAACATAGAATCAGCCATCTGAATTTACCCTGAGGGGAGTTCTTTAACACCACGTGGTGTAGAACCACTGGTCATAAAAGCTAAACGCAGCATTTCTACGCTGCTAGATGGAAAGAGCATTGGAGAGCCCGCCCTGAAGCGATAACCTTCCCGTTGTAACTCCTTGGCATAAGTTTCTGGGAGAGGAGAGGACATCCCTAATAGCGCCTTCGCGTATTCGCTCTGTAGCTCATTAGGACTCTGTATTCCTTCCCATTGTTTCGCATCCAAGATCGGTGTCGTAAACAAGGACTTTTCACTGATGTAAATATTCTGAACCAGAACATTACCGTCAGGATTATGCAAATTCATGATTTGTCGGACTACGGGTGTAGGGTCTCCAAAACTTTTCGTATATTCCCCGTCGGTCAAATGGCAAACGAGCGGGGCGGGACATCTATTCATGGAGGGTAGTGTATTTGTCAGAAGTTGATATGCATATTCGAAAGCGCCCTTGGTGTTTGTTTGTGCCTGCATCAGATCTCCAAAATCGGGTATCTGTTCTACATATTTATCAATGGTAATAAATTGATTGTTTGTATCTGCGGTTACTACATTTCCATATGCATACAGTGCAATCTTGTATCGATTACTAATAGTCGCCCCTTTTTTTGAGCGCTTAAGCATGATTTTCGCGATTTCCTCAAGTAAATCGCTCACTTTATCAATTTTGCGCTTTTTCGGATCCTTTTGTGACTGCTCTTTTTGCGACTGAGGCATAGGGTCGTCCATGGATCCGCTAGCATCGATCAAATAAATGATATGCATTGGGGTATCCATCGTGGCTTCTACTTGATATGGCATCTGCGATCTCCTAACGGAAAGAATTTATTCATCTTGATCTGAAAATGAGACACTTCGACGACGCTTTATTGCAGGCCCGTTGTCATCGTCGCGGCTTTCCTGCCTTGCAGCCGCATGAGAAGTGTCTTGGGAGTCTGAAGTTTTCGTGTCGGAATTGTCATCATGGTCAACCGACCTACGTTTGGTGACCGTTGGTCTTGGAGTCGGTTGATTGTGGGTTTGTTGATTGGGTGTGTCATCTGTTGATGCAGGAAGCTGCCGATCTGATGAAACTTGCCCACCTGCTAGAAAGGAGCTAACCGAAGCCCGAGGATTGGATCTGCTCGTCATATCGTCCAGAAGAGGGGTTATCAACCGCTGCATGTCTGCACGTGTTATGTAGTTCTGTTCAGAAAGCCATTGAAGCAGGTGAAGCTGACTCTGGGCGTTATTCTGTTGCGCTTGAGCGTAGTTTTGAATGTGTTGAACGATTATTTGGAAATCTTTGTCGCTCTGGCTCAACACCGAGGTGACAAGGAAAGGATCGGTTATACCCATTGAGGCAAGTTTGTCTACAATGTATTTATTTTTCTCTTCTTGGTTATGATTCACAAGCCCATCAATTACAGGTTGCGATGTTAGGGCTTGAATGTTGCCGGGCCATTGAACTGGACCACAAAGCGGATTATATAGCACGATACCAATTTCGCGCTCCGCTTCCAAAGCTAATAGGGCTTTTCGTATGTCAATAGAGGTAAGAACTGGATAACCTAAGTCAAAAGCAACATCTTGCACCGTTTGTTCAACGCGTTTCTTGAGCGCCAGCAAGGGGTCTGCTACACGCATTACCAATCGAATATCTTTGACTTCGTATTCGACAGTTAGATCTATACTTCCGACTATGCTTTGCCGGTTTGTAAATGAACAGACCATCGAAAGAGTTCGAAGACGAGTATCGACCGCCACAACATAAGAACTCGAAAACAGCTTTTCTAAAACACCCATTGGTTCGCTTGCTGGCATGATGATGCGCCGCAATGTCAAATTCGACCAGTCATTTCCGCCACCAGCGCTCAATCGCTCATAAACTGCTAGAATCGGACCATATTCGGTTGTCGACCTTATACGTTTGAGTCGTCCAATTGTAACATCCGACAACAATCCTTCTTTCCAAGACAAATTATCTTGCCACACGACCAACCGACCTCTCTGATTATTTGCTACGTAGTTGAACAGCGAGTGCACTTCGATTAAGCTCTGTGTAGGTCAGACAGAAATCTACATAATGCCCGATAGTCACGTCATTCTTCGCAGTGCGTAAGAGGCGCAGTAGCGCATTTTGCGCATTATTACTGCTTTGTTCCGTATTTAGTGTCCATTGTACGATTGTATTACAAACGCGATCTACAAATCTCGCGTTTCTATGTTGCAAAGAGGTTGACAATAGCAGATAAGTGGCGTCGAAAACCGATTTGTTCACTGGTTCTGCTTCATTGCCCAACAAGTCCCATAAATTCAGACTTGTTTTCCTTGTGTTCACGCTCGTGTTCGCTTTGGTTCTACTATTGAGCACAGAAGTTTCGTCAGTCTCATCAAAGCGTCCTTGCACCAGAGTTATGAATTCCTGACATGCTAGCGTTTGAACTAACTCGTCCTCATCACTAGACCATTCTGCAAGCTTAAGAATTACCTTGCGTGCATAGTTTGAGCCGGACAAGTACAACAGCCCAAGCGTAATGTGAACTGCTTCTCGAACTCCGGCGTTTCGTGATGCTGCTGCTGGCTTTATAATTTTCAATACTGTGTCAGGTTCTAAGAGTCCAATACGACTTCCCGAGATAACAGCAGTCCATTGTAAGAACGGGTTATTTACGGTAATCCAGTGCTTAAGGAGTATGAAAACATTTTCAGTCAAGGTATCTTCTTCCACAGCGGCATCACTTATAACCTTATCCCAAATGGTTAAGCTTCTCCGCCCTTTTATGATAGAGTCATTGGAAGCCGTTTCTTGTTTACTAAATCCTCCATTCGAATTTTTTCGTTTAGATTCTGCAATCAGGCCCAAAAGCACCCATCCGACCGTAAAACGCAGTGAAACATCCCTAGATAATGCCCATTTCTGGATTACACTGTCTAGGTAATGTTTGTATTCTCGCCGCGCTAAAGTGCCTATAGCTAAAGCAGCCTGCGTTCGAGCAAGTTCGGGCTCAAATGACCCGAGTTTCTTCAGAGTTGTATTGTTGACCTCTATAAACTCTCGTAGCCAGGTAGTGAGTTTGTCATAGATTCTTATGAATTTGTAATCACCACAAATCAATTCAACAATTCTAGATTGAGCGTCACTACTCTGGAATCGGATAATCTCAATACGGGTTCTTCCAGAAGCGGTATTAAAAAACGTCTCACCGCGAATTGCACCAATATCACCCAATAAATCCTCTGGTTGGTCATCAAAAAGGGATACGGGCGCAGGGGTGCTGCCTTCGGTTGTCGGCAACTGTGGAGACAAATAAGAAAAAAGAACATCACTTGCAGCGGTGATAAAACGGGAAGAGTTACCTCCAAAGATTGCGACGGTAATGACAAATGCCTCCTTTTTCGCATCCTTAAGCGAAAAGAACCACTGTTTTGTGCTTTCGTCGGACTCGAATATGTCGGCACTTGGATATATCGCACGTTTAGATTTGTCCCCAGATGAGATGTCATCCAGATCAAGAATTTTGTTCACAGTATTTGCAATGGTATTTGCTGATATTGTCCCATTGCTTCCAATAGCTGAACCTGGACCGAAATTTCCACCAAGAATAAGGTTTTCTACTTTTAATACCTGATATTGGCTGAAAAGGTCGCGTACTGAGGCTTTCGAATCCAAGTCACTATCATCCGTCAAATTGCTTTGAGGAGTTGATTGATCGTTCGGTTGTTGGTTGTCAGTCAAAATTTGATCCCTGCCTGTAAATGCGAATGATTTTATTTCCCGAATAACTTCGTACCCATTTCCCAAAGCTGGGCCGCCAACGCGGCAACTGGAACTGCCTTAGCCAAAATGCTACGAACTTTATCCAGCGCTTGCATCAGCATACTTGAATCTCGGGCGTCATTCGGACGTTTGGCATGGTCCTCAACCGTTTCAAGACTCCGCTTCAAATCCTTCAATTCGTATTCGCTAACTTCTGGCAAATTTCCGACCTTTGACTTTATTTGATCGAGCAATGCCAAAAACTCATTAAGTTGGTTTGCGGTTAAGCCTGCGGAGACCTGATTTATGGTTCCGGCAATCGTTTCTGCCTCAACTTTGCCTTTACGACCGAATACTGAGCCGGGACCGAAGGTGCCGCCAGTAATATTATTTTCCGCATCGATTTTTCCTTGAGCATCTTGTTTTTTGGTGTCATCTTGCTGATTCATAGTGGCCCCTTTTTGAACTACCTTCAAACAAAGCATGAATGCCTTAGTAGTATACTGCATAAGTAGTTTTGAGATAACATCAAGGTGTTTTGGGGTGCACTTCAAGTTAGTGCAACTGAGTTCAACATTCGCCGCCCTTCGAGAAACCATGCACGACGATTGCACCGAAGTGAAATGCACCGGGTATTTTGCGGCACCAGCCCCAAGCCCAAGAATAAGAAGCGTGGGACCGAATTGCGCGGGTTGGTGAGCACCTTAACCTGGTCAGTAAGCGGTACGACGCCTCCAGGCTGCTCCCTTCCGCCACCGGTTTTAGCAGCGGGTTGAATGTCTGATGGGTCAAACTGAGGCAGATCTCAATTTAGTGCCAGATGCGTTTCCGTGGCGCTCGACATCATTTGTCGGACATCTTCCGCACTCAGGACATAGTTCGGTATCATGTTCTAAACTTGGTTTTGTTGGTTCGGTAGTACCTCAGAATAGCGTGGGTAACAGGATTCAAGCTTTGTGCGCTTTTGTATTCGCATCTGGTTTGGACCAGGAGGGCTCAACAAATGCCGCAGTGAGACGCTTTTCTTCCACACATATGTGTTAGTTACGATTCTACAAGCATTTACTGTAATAATCGGCGTAATCACGATATTCTGTGGTGCTACCAGGTTGTAGTAACCCAAAGTTAGCCGAACCACGACACATATGCAAGCTCGCTTTACTCCGTGATTCGCTGAAATTGTCTTTCAAGAGGATGAGCCTGATATCGTTTCAGTCTGTTGAAAAAGCCTGATGAAGTGACTGCCAAGCTTGATTGCGACTTGGCAGCATAAATTGTCGGCACGAGCAGATCGCGGGCTTTCTCCTGATAAATACGGAAATATATGGCTTTTTATCGGGCAGAGGAGTTCACCGAAACGAACCTGTTCAGTGTCCTCTTTCTTTGCTGGAAATCGCTGCCATTATGACAATCGTCGTTCTACTCAACAGGGTTTTCTATTAACCATGATGGGCATCAGCTTCAAAGCTCTGATCATCAAGAGGCTCTTGTCGCATGAAATACTTGAAAGTGTTGTATGTCGCGGGCTTCTCTAGAAGTGGGTTGATCAATTTCCGGATTGCGCTCGTCGGAAGGCCCAAACGTCGATATTCCTGTATTTGTGGCATAAAAGGTGTCAGCACCGAGCTGTTCTTGTTTCTACTACCCTTTGGCCTTCCTAACAAACTCCCATTTGCCTTTGCTGCGGCCAATCCTTGCTTTGTCCTCGTCGATATGTAATCACGTTCAGATTCCGCGAAATAGCTATAGATTGCTAAAAGTAGCTTGCCATGTGGCCCGTTTGTTGAAAGTTCGGGTTGCCTTACGAAAGTGATTCGAATCCCCCGATCACTGAGCGCAGTAATGATGTTCAGCGTTTCCAACATATTTCTCCCCAAACGAGAGAGTTCTGCCACTATCAGGTGATCACCGGACTTCAGAAGCGCAGAAAGCTCAACGATGCGGCGTTCTTGCGGGGTTTTGCGTGAGGAGACTTCGGCTTCGATGAACTGATCGATCATGAGATGCTGCTGTTGTGCGTATTCCAGCAGTAAGTGTTTTTGTTTGCTTAGGTCTTGTTCGTCGGTGCTGACCCGAATGTAACCCACAGTGAGCATAGAAATCCCGTTTCTGCAAGAAAAAGGTCTCTTGCAGCCTTTATTCACTCACGTTGAGCAAGGATAGTCAACCGGTTCTGTAGTAGAAAGCGAGGGAAAGAAAGGAACGTTTTCGTTGCACTCTGTCATGTTGGCATTGTGAGCTGAAACTCCGATTGACTTGGCCTTCTCACGTCGCTACATTGATTTTGAGAGTCACGGCTTCTCATTGCAGCGGTACGAGCCGTTGGCTCTTAAGCTATGCGACGAATCGAACAACAGGAGACAAATCAACCGAAACAGGGGGATGATGAAGTAGCTCACCGCCTTCCTACGGCAAGGGCCGTGTTCCAGCCACGATTAAGCACAGTACCCTCTGGGAACATAGAACCACAGAGCGTCACTTCTCCGATAGCTGATCAAGAACCTGACGATCTAATTGATCTTCCTATGCCAGGGTACATGAGCGGTTATCGCATCAGCCTTTTTGCTGTTGGACGAGAGGAACTTGCCGAAGTGCTGCCTGAACAGCGCGAGACGATTGAGCATCTCACTGATCTTCAGGTTGAGGAGTTAGCCATGCAGATTGAAGAAGCTTTAACTGAGATTTACAAAATGACTTTGCGAGCTGTTCTGATGAGCTATATGGGGAATCCGCCGACGTATCGTTAACCTATTGCCTATCCGTGCAACAGGACAGACGAAATAGCCTGTTGAAGCTGTATCACCCTGCTGACCCGAATAGCGTATCGCCACCTTCTATTAACTTTCTTCTCAAAGGGCTGACCCTAGAATTCGCAACGGCTTAAAACCACCACGTACCAAGTGGTCACTAGCTGCTGCCAAAATATTGCCTAGAGTAGTTACTAAGAGCACAGTTCCTAAGGGTAGGTTGAGAAGCGGAATAATAGCTCAGGTTGTTGGATGTCGCAGCATTTTCGAGAGCAGGCGCATCATGTCGATGGCGTCTTGTTTTGCGTCATCACTGGGAAGTTGATGGAATTCGTGGAGCATGGCGTTGTCGAGGTCGTCAGGTTCAAGGGATTCTTCGTAGAAGTAGGCCAGTGGCATACCAAGCGCGTCAGCAAATCTCGGAAGTTCAGTAACAGTGATTTTCCGTTTGCCATTCTCGTATTCAGAGACAGCGCGCTGGTCACGCGAGATCAGGTCGGCGAACTCCTCTTGCGAAAGGCCGCGTTGTTCGCGCGCCTGCCGAATCCGCTGACCAAGCGATTTCATATTCACGGGAAGACATTCTCATTTCTGGATACAAGCTATTGTCAGAGTAGAATTTCCAGATTAGAATGTCTATTGTGTGCAGACAGTTTCAATTATTCGCCTAGGAGAATAGGACTGTCTGGTCGATCTACGAGCGCTCGCCTCGTTGCGTTTCTATTCAGTTGAAGGGTGGAGATTCCATGAACGGTGGTGGTGGCACCTAGCCGTGCCGAAGCATGGGTGGCGATAGGGCGCGCTATACTGTCGCCACTCTTCTATCTTGCTTACCACTCCCACATCAAAATGTAGGCTTCGAATTGTCGCGGGTTTCCAGTGTGCCAGGACGCCTGCACCCGTTTGTCAGGTAGGGTTGTGAAGTTGGCAGCATCTAGCGCGTGGGTTCGATGTGTGTTCTCCTCTACCAGCCAACAGCGCTTCGGTAAGCGCTCCTGCGGAAAGATGACACTGACGGTCAGCTTTCGCGTTGGGTGATTAACCTCAATCTGTAAGTCCTCGGTTGGTTTCGTGAATCCGCTATGGATTCGACGTTCAATGTGGAAGTTCTCTTGGTCGTCTCGGTTCATCGTCTTGCGGAGCGAAATGAGGATGTGATAGCGATGGCCTTCTCGATAGCGATCTACGGCAACACCCGGTGAGCATTTGTAGTCAGCAAAAATATCCCCGTCGCCCCAGGCTTGATCCTGATATGCAATGACGTTGTTCTGCAAGAATCGAACACGTTGGTGTTTATAGTAGGTTGCGTCTTTGCCTTGTGGGTCATGTAGCACTAATTTCGTGTCAAACTCCAGAACCTCGTACATCCCTTCGTGACGAAGTCCTACTGCGCGTTGAATAAATCCCCAAATTGCTGACAGTATTGCGTTTGGTTTGGCAACAAACGCCGAGACGACGACTTCAAGGAGCTTATCGAGAATCTGGATAACAGCATTGGTTAGGGACATACGTAAAGAATTGGTTCAGTTTAGCATCCCTGCCGCTAGAAAATCTACACATAGAGCGGCAACATCGGCCTTCTGCTCGCGTTCCAGTTCTGCTTATGTCTGTGGAAGACCACCACGCTCCGAATTGCTCATTTCAAATATAACGAATGTGTTATAATTCATGTAATGTTTGCCGTGCAATTCTTTATCACTGCATCCGGTCGCAAGCCGGTGCAAGAGTTTATTCTCGATCAAGACGAGCAGGCACAGGAAAAGCTGTATGAAGTGTTGGGCTATTTCCAGGAGTTCGGCTTTCACCTGCCGACCACCTACTTACGCCGGATGAGCGGTAGCAAACGACTATGGGAGCTACGCGCGAAGTCGCACTCGCGGCAGTATCGAATTTTCGTGGCGAGGGTCAGCGACCAAACCATCGTCCTGTTACACGCCATTATCAAGAAGACAGCCAAGACGCCGCGTCGCGACATCGAAACGGCAGAAGATCGACTGCGACTATCGCAGGAAGGAGCACTATGACACCATTTACCAATGATGATGCGTTGAATGAAGCGCTTGCCAACCCAGAATTCAAACGTGTCTGGGAGGCCAACACCGTCAAACGGGAGATCACCAAGACCATCATCGGCGAGCGCATCAAGCGGAAGCTTACCCAGACACAGCTTGCCACCAAAGCTGGCCTGAAACAGCCAAGTGTCGCGCGGGTTGAAAGCGGCAACATGCCGTCCATCACGACGCTCAACAAAATTGCGAAAGCGCTTGGAACCCGGCTTGAAATCCGGTTTGTATAACTGCCCACAGGAAGTTATGCACAGACCCCACAGTCAGCGACTTACAGCAAAAGAATCTCTAGCATACGCACAAGACATCACTGGGAAACCGGCCCAGTTCCGCGTTATCTATGGCGGAATGATTGTCGTTGATATTGGGGAGCGCCGGACAGAAACGAGAAGAACTCGTACGGGCAAATTATGGAAGTTTGAAAAGCCAGAATTTACTTTAGATATCGAACGAAATTGGCAATTCAGGCGGGGAGCGGCAAAGTTCGCAGATTGGTCCGAAACGAAGGATGCAGAGCTAGAAAAACTCCTCAACTCATGGGACGGATCGGTAATCTCAAGTTGTCATATTAGTCCGCGAGACGGCACAGTGTGCTTTGCACTGGATAATGGAGTTGACATTGTTGTTGACGGTCAGAACGGAAACGGGATTCTATGGCTCATCACTAGCACTCAATGCCAATGGAATCTTATCGCCTCTGGCAATGGGCAGTTTTCACTTCGTACTGAAAAGAAATGAAAACCTCAGCCGCAGCAGCCGAGGTTTTCATGCTGTCTGGGATCAAACCCGCTACTTAGTCCCTAAAATCTCGATATGCACGTTCCAAGTCTTCGTACGACACGGGCTTATCCATGCCATACTTATGGCTTTGGCCGAGGAAACGGTGAAATTCCTGCCGATGTTGTGGATCAGTCTGAAGACGAGGATAGTTCCGTTCGAGCCGCTTCATGTTTTCGCTTTCTAGTTCGCGTCCTGAGAGTGGCATGATCGATCCCCTTCTACTTATTAAACTCTTATTGGTAGAAACACTGGATTAATCTAGAAGTTGCGCGGTCGCGTGTCTATGCTATGCTGTTGTTGCTTCTATGCCCTGGTTTAGAAAAGAACAGCCAACGCCGTTTGACGATCAAGCCATTGAAGGCATGGCCTTCCTTCATGGCGACGTTCTCTCCAAGCTTTATCGGCAGGACTGGATACGCGGCAAGAAGTACCCGCTGATCACCTTCCCTTCCGGCACGAAGCGCGAGCTGATAGACCCGCAAAACCCTCACCCCGACACGACCCACGTACACATTTTTGGCATTGTAGATTTGCCGTATCAAGGCACCAGTGACGACGCCCTTGCGCGAATAGCCGCACTGCCAGAAGAGGCCGGTGTGCTGGCGATGCGCCGTGACAGTCGCAGTATCGTCATCGGTAACCGCTACTCTGGCCGCAGCTACCAGATTCAATACGATGATGAGGCAAGGCAGTTACTCGACTTGAAAGCGTTCCCGCCGACGGCGATGGAATTGCTAGACGGACAAAGCCGTGCGCTGCTTCCGCCGCTTTACGCCAATGAGAAGCTTGGTCTGGAGGCTGTGGCACCCATCAAATTCTTTACACCAGATGCAAACTGGACGTGGTGGCCCACGGAGTTCGATGGCGATGATCTCTTCTTCGGTTTGGTCTCGGGTTTTGTCGTTGAGCTTGGCTATTTTACGGCTTCTGAACTGGAAAGTGTACTTGGCCCGCTTCACCTGCCCATTGAGCGCGATCTCTACTATCAGCCCCAGACGCTTGCCGAACTAAAGCGACTTTCCGAGCGCTGAGTAACATTCAGCTCAGGATAAACATTGCTAGCAAGGCTCTATGAAACATGCAAAAAGCATGCGTTTTCTATGCAGGGATTATCATTAACAAATTGACGTTTGTTTCTCGTAAATCCAGTGACGTTCCTGGTTGTACATTTCGAATCAAATTCTGCAACTGAGCAATACTCATACCGCCAGGAAGCTCAGACTGAGAAAGTAAATAACTACAAACCGGCACAGGCAATCCGTTATATCCTTCACATATTGATAGATTGTCATCATGACTTACGGGTAACGGGGCTACTGCCAACTGTAGTAAATAGTCGTGTGCCACTGAGAATACATTTAGAAACCTATTCAGACTTACGGTCACATCGGATCCTGACCTGTTGAGCCTTACCTTTCCCCGAAGCAGCAGATGTGCAGGTTCACCATTGGCGGTAGGGATAAGAAAATCGAAGTCTGCTGCATAAGTATCAAAAGTTTCACCTTGTGCCTCCAGTGTTACTTCATAATTAGAGAAACTATTCAGTCTGACCGGACTCTTTACAAATACGATTCGTGAGCCTGGTGAAACGCCAGCAGCCCTATCTTCGACAGTCAATGGGAATGATAGTCTGTTCATTGCTGCTATCGCCTCAGGTGTAGCAGCCTCGGATGTGATTGCCGTTGCTGTTGCTCTCAAAGCTCCGCCGCCAAAATCCTGCGTGAAAGAAAATCCGGACTCTGGCATGATCGGTATTTCAGTAGGGTAATCTGAATGACTTGTTGCGTTGAGTGTCGATAGTGGCTCGTTCTCTGTGGTGTCAGTTTCACTGTTTGACTGTAGCACTGCTGTATCACACGTGGCGATGGAATTAGAAGTGTTAACCGGAGCTAAAGAAGCATACACGTAAGCTTCTTCAGGCCCACTGTAGTTCACCGCGAACGGGATTGGCGAACCGTCGGCCATGCTTACAATCTGCCACCAGTCGGGGTGCTGCGGGGCTTGGATCACTACGACTTCACGACTCATAAACGCACTGTTGATGATGTTGTTGTCGTGGCCTGCTCCGCTCTCAGGTGCGTTTCGGACATTGATGCCGACTGGAATCGTCAAAGCGTACACGGCTGTACCCCTAGAGACGTTCAACTGCTCACAGAGTGTCTCTTGCGGCTGCGGCACCGCTGTACTTTCTCGGAGCGCCTGCGTCACACCTGGGGCATTGAGGAGCAGGAGTGTTAAAACGATGGTAAGGCCGATACTTAGCGTACGGTAAATAACTCTTGCGGTCATTTCTGTTGTCCAGACTAAATGTCTCGATTGAAGATAACTATGACTCTACCCATTTGATCTTACCCT
>Ga0351877_1065_pt1 | contig 31950 bp, 32 predicted proteins | sample BONcelFGM3001D13_FD_206775 | JGI IMG/M metagenome (GOLD analysis project Ga0351877, IMG submission 206775) | Enriched cells from coal bed in the Powder River Basin, Montana, United States - BONCAT cells FGM rep3 HSBNCT.FGM.300.1.D13 ...
GAGGGCGGCCCCGCAGGAAATCCCGACGAGGATCCCTTCCTCTTTTGCCAGGCGACGCGCCGTGATCCCCGCGTTGTCGTTGGAAACCTGCACGATCTCGTCGATGATGGCCCGGTCGAGCACCTGGGGTACGAAGCCGGCGCCGATTCCCTGGATCTTGTGGGGACCGGGCTGCCCGCCGGAAAGGACGGGCGATGCCTCGGGCTCGACGGCAATGGCCTTGAACGATGGTTTTCGTTTCTTGATCACCTCGGATATTCCCGTGAGGGTCCCGCCGGTGCCGACACCGGCCACGAGGATGTCGATCTTCCCGTCCGTGTCGTTCCAGATCTCCTCGGCCGTCGTCTTGCGGTGGATTTCCGGGTTGGCCGGGTTGTTGAACTGCTGGGGCAGGAAGGAATTCGGCGTCGATGCCGCCAGTTCCTCGGCCTTCTTCACGGCCCCCTTCATCCCTTCCGCGCCGGGAGTGAGGACCAGTTCAGCCCCGAAAATCTGCAGAAGCTGCCTGCGTTCCATGCTCATCGTGTCGGGCATGGTGAGGATCAGTTTGTATCCCCTGGCTGCCGCCACAAAGGCCAGCGCGATTCCCGTGTTGCCGCTGGTGGGCTCTATGATCACGGAGTCCTTTTTCAGAAGTCCGCGCTTTTCCGCATCGTCGATCATGGCAACCCCGATGCGGTCCTTGATGCTGGACAGGGGGTTGAAGGATTCCACCTTGACGACGACCTGTGCCTTGACGCCCTCCGCAATCCGGTGCAGCCTGACCAGGGGGGTCCGGCCGACGGTCTTTGTGATGTCTTCATAAATCTTCATGTCGAATGACCTCTCATTGCATACAACGGGGGTAGCGATCATCATAACAGATTTTTCCTGCTCATATGCTGTAGCTCAGGGCTCCTTCGCCCCGGTGCTTGTGCCTCTCCACCATTTTTTCCAGCGTCACGGACTTCAGCGTCTGCGATATGTTTTTCGACGTCTCACTCCAGATATCGCGGGTAATGCACGATTCGGATCGATCACAGGCCGCGGGGTCGTCAACGCAGTCCACCAGACAGAAAGACCCTTCCAGAATCCGCAAGATTTCATGAAGATTGATCTCGGCGGGGTCCCTGGCCAGGATGTAACCCCCGTGAGCACCCCGGATCGACTTGATCAAGCCCATCGTTTTCAGCGGATTGATCAGGTGCCAGAGATATTTTTCCGATATGGCCTGCCTCTCAGCAATATCTTTCAAAAGCACAGGTCCTTCACCGAAGTGGATGGCCAGTTCCAGCATGAGCCTCACACCATATCTGCCACGTGTCGATAACTTCATATCCCTCTCGATCCCAAGACAATCTCTACCTATTTAATAGACATTATGGTGATCTCTCCCCGTCTGTCAAGAAATAAAACTTCGGTTGAAGCAAGAAATACCCGTGGGTTACCGGCACTGTCGCAGGACTCAAGCATACAGGACTTTTCACAGTGCCGGGGGGCTGCGATTGACAGACAGGGCGAAAAGAGTTAAATATCGCTCTATTATGATCGAATAAGGGTGCACGGTGAAGATGATGCGAAAGATCGACTTGAAAGGGCTGCTGACCAGAATCCGCGAAGAAAGACCGCTGGTTCACAACATCACCAACTATGTGGTGATGAACTTTACCGCCAATACCCTGCTGGCGATGGGGGCCTCCCCCGTCATGGCACACGCGCCGAACGAGGTCGAAGAGATGGTGTCGCTGGCCCGGGCGCTTGTGATCAATATCGGCACCCTTTCCGACCCCTGGATCGACGCCATGCTCCTGGCCGGGAAGAAGGCCAACGGCAAAGGTGTTCCTGTCGTGTTCGACCCCGTCGGGTCGGGGGCCACGTCCCTGAGGACAGACACGACCAGAAGGATCGTCAGGGATCTGACATTAACGGTCGTACGCGGAAACGCCTCGGAGATCCTGTCCATTGCATCTTCCGGGACTGTCACCAAAGGGGTCGATTCGCTGCACGACGTGGAACAGGTGGCGGACATGGCCAAATCCACGGCAAAAGAGATCAACTCGGTTGTCGCCGTTACAGGCAAGGTCGATCTGATCACCGACGGGACAAGGGTCATCCGGTGCAGCAACGGCCATCCGATGATGGGGAAAGTCACCGGCACGGGCTGTGCGGCGACAGCCACGATCGCCGCCTTCGCGGCGGTTACGCCCGATGCGATGGAAGCCGCGGCGGCCGGGCTTGCCTTTTTCGGCCTTGCGGGCGAGATGGCCGCAGCCAGGGCTCAGGCGCCCGGATCGTTCATGATCGCCATGATTGATGCCCTTTACACGATGAGCCCGGGAGATTTTCAGAAGCGGGCCTTGCTGGAGAAAGGCTGAAAAGGTTAAGGCCATGCGAGATCGCACCATAGACTACTCTCTTTATCTGGTCACGGACCGGAAGCTTTCGCTGGGCCGATCCCTTCTCGAGGTGATCAAGCCTGCCGTCGATGGAGGCGTAACGGTTGTCCAGTTGCGCGAAAAAGAGGTCGATTCCCGTGAATTCTATCGGGAAGCAGTGGAGATCAAAGAATACCTGGATAGCCGGGGCATCCCCCTGATCATCAATGACAGGCTCGACATTGCCCTTGCCATCGATGCCGCCGGCGTTCATCTCGGACAGGAGGACCTTCCCATAGACGTGGCGAGAAAAATCGTCGGTTCCTGCAAGATCATCGGGGCCTCCGTATTCACGCCCGACGAAGCCAGGCAGGCGGAGGCCCTGGGGGCGGACTACCTGGGGCTCTCACCCATCTTTGTGACATCGACCAAACCGGAGCTGATGAACCAGATCGGGGTGGATGGGATCGGCCCGATACGACGGGCAACGCGGCTGCCCCTCATCGGCATCGGTTCCATGAATGAAACGAATGCCTTCTCGGTTATCCGGGCCGGACTGGACGGGGTTGCCGTGGTCTCCGCGATCTGCTGCAGACCGGATGCCTGTGCCGCCGCCGCAAAGATCATGCAGGAGATCCTGCGCGCCAGGGGACGGGTTTAGCCCGGCCCCTCGGGAATGCGGACGCAGGATGTGCCCGAACAGCGGTCGCATCGGATATGTTGAAATAAAACAAGGATGGGGGAAACGGTTTCAGATGAAGCTCAAAGAGCTCGGGGAATTCCGGTTCATCGATCGGATCACGGCGGGTTGCCTGGTCCGCAAAGAAGGTGTGATCAAGGCGATCGGCGATGATTGCTGCGTGTTCAGGACGCCTGGAAACAAGGTCACCCTGCTGACCACGGACATGCTCGTCGAGGACATCCATTTTCTGCGGAATTCGATCAGCGCCTATGAACTCGGCAGGAAATCGATGGCCGTGAACATATCCGACATCGCCGCCATGGGGGGCATTCCGGGTGAGGCGGTGATATCGATTGCCATCCCGGGGACGATCGACGTGGAATACCTGGATCAGCTCTACGAAGGGATGAAATCCATGGCCCGGCAGTTCGGTGTCAACCTGCTGGGGGGCGATACGACCTCGTCACCGCAGCACCTGGTGATCAACGTCGCTCTGGTGGGATGGGCTCAGGAGGACGAGGTCCTGTACCGCTCCGGCGCAAAACCGGGAGACAAGGTATTTCTTACCGGCGAAGTCGGCTCATCGGCTGCCGGCCTCGATCTGATCCTTTCTGAAAAGAAATTTTCTCACCGGGATGAATTGCTGGAAGCCCACCGCAACCCCCTGCCCCAGATCAAGGAAGGACGGATCATCGCAGGTCTCAGGGTTGCGCACTCCCTGATCGATGTCTCTGACGGCGTCGCCTCGGATCTGGGCCACATCTGCGAGGAATCAGGCGTTGGTGCGGTACTGGAGGAAAGCAGGATCCCCGTGACGGACACCTTCCGGAGCTACTGCAGCGAGTTTCGCCTTGATTGTGAAAAACTCATGCTTCACGTCGGCGAGGATTACGTGCTCCTGGGATCGGTGCCCGCCGAATCCGCCGGCAAGCTGAAGAGCGCCCTCGAGTCGGCCGGCTGCAAATTCTATCCCATCGGGACAATCGTCGAAGGCTCGGGGATCACCCTCGGGGGATCCGATGGTTTGACCCGGAAAATCGCGGCAAGCGGCTTCGATCATTTCCGGAAATGAATGAGTGATTGCGACCCGTCTCACAGGTTCCGGCTGATGACGAGACGCTGGATCTCCGAGGTTCCCTCAACGATCTGGAGAATCTTGCTGGTCTTGAAATACCGGGAAACGGCATACTCGTTCATGAACCCGTACCCGCCGTGAATCTGGAAGGCATCGCTCGCGCAGCGCTCGGCCATCTCCGAGGCGAAGAGCTTTGCGTAGGCCGCCTCCAGCGTGTGCGGGAGATGGTTGTCCTTGAGCCAGGCCGCCTTCAGGTACATGTTTCGGGCCAGCTCGATGTGCATGGCCATGTTGGCGATTTTGAAGGACACGGCCTGGAAACTGAATATCGGTTTTCCGAACTGCACACGCTCCTTCGCATATTTCAGAGACGCATCGAAGCACGCCCGTGCCAATCCCACGCTCATGGCGGCAATCGAGATCCGGCCCGTCTCGAGAACGGCCAGGTGCTGGGCAAAGCCCTTGCCCTCTTTTCCCAGGAAGTGATCCCGCGGGATGCGGCAGTCCTCGAAGATGCACTCATGCGTGGCGGAGTGCCGCCAGCCCATTTTATCGTACTTCTTGCCCAGCGTGAATCCCGGGGTCCCTTTCGGCACGATGAAGGTGTTGATGGCCTCCCTGCCCGACCCGTCCTTTGTCCTGGCCGTGATAATCACCATGGATGCATTGTCGAGGCCGATGTTCGTGATGAACTGCTTGGTGCCGTTGATGACCCACGCATCCCCTTCGAGCACCGCCGTGGTCCTCGTCGCGGCCGCATCCGAGCCCGCCCCCGGTTCGGTCAGACCGAACGCGCCGATCTGCCTCCCTTGCGCCATGGGGACGAGCCACTTCTTTTTCTGAACCTCCGAGCCGAACACAAAGAGTTCCTGCCCGACAACGCTTGTCGTCACGTCCAGAAGCCCGCCCAGCGTGACATCCGCCCTCGAGATCTCCTCGATGCAGAGGTGGAACGCCACCCAGTCGCCGCCGCTTCCCCCGTACTGAGGCGGGAACGGGATCCCCATCATGCCCAGGGCGGCCATGCGGTCCATGATGTCGTAGGGGTACTCTCCCGTGGCCTCCATCTCCTCGGCCCGGGGCGCGATGACCTCATCGGCGAACTTTCGGGCCACATCCCGGATCATCTGCTGCTCTTCCGAGAGTCGAAAATCCATACTCCCCCCTTTCCGTCAATGGTACCCCTCAGACTTTCAGGATCACGGCCTCACCCTGCGCAAGCCCTCCGCAGATGGAAGCCACTCCATAGCCGCCTCCCCTGCGGCGAAGCTCGTAAACCAGGGTCATCGCGATCCGCCCGGCACTGGCACCGACGGGATGCCCGATGGCGATGGCCCCGCCGTTCACGTTCGTCTTCTCCTGCAGGGCCTTCCACTTGCCCTCGTCGCCGCCGGCAAGGATTTTCGTCGAAACGATCGGCATGGCGGCAAAGGCTTCGTTGATCTCGATCAAGGTCATATTTTCGATCGACAGACCGGCCTTCCCCAGGGCCTTCTGGATGGTGTAGGCCGGGATCTGGGCGATCTGGCGTGGCTCCGTCGCCATGGCAACAGAAGTGACAACGGTGGCGAGCGGCTGAAGGCCGCGCTTCAGTGCCTCCGCACGGGTCATGCAGAGAATGGCCGAGGCGCCGGCGCTGATCGGGGGGGCGTTGCCGGCCGTGACCGTGGGACTTCCGTAGATGGGCTTCAGTTTGGCCAGGGCCTCCAGCGTGGTTTCCCGCGGGGCTTCATCCTTTTCGATGACGATGGGGTTTCCGCGCTTCTGGGGGATGACGACGGGCATGAGCTCTTCGCCGATCCGGAACTTCCCGGCCTCATAAGCCTTTGCATAGAGCTCCTGGCTGCGCAGGGCCCAGGCATCCTGCATCTGCCTCGTCACACCCTGCTCCAGGGCCATCTCACCGGCATCCAGTGCCACGGGGTTGAACCCCTTGGCCGTATAGCCCAACTCGAAAAGACAATCAATGAGGCGAATGTGACCGATCCTCACTCCTTGCCGAAGACCCGGGGCCAGGTGGGGGGTGCGGGGCATGTTTTCGGAACCCACTGACATGACGATTGCGGCTTCGCCCGCGCGGATTGCGAGAATGCCGAGCCTGAGCGTCGTCAGCGACGAGCAGCAGGCCCGATCCAGGGTGAGAGAAATATTCCCCGCCGGGAACCCCGCAAGCAGGGTTGCCTGGCGCGCCGGAACATCCGTCTCCAGGGCAACCTCGGCAGGGATGCAACTGCCGTAGTTGATCTCGTCCACCTCCCCGGGCTTGACGCCAACCCGCTTGATCACCTCCTGCATGACCATGACGCCGAGATCGATGCTGGGAATGTCGGCCATGGCCGTCTCGAACCGGCTGAAGGGCGTCCGGACGGCGCTCACGATCACAATGTCGTCTTTTCCTGCCATTGAGCTCCCTCCCTTTGAGACAATGTCATCATTTTCTTTCTGTCATTGCGAGGGGCGTCAGCCCCGCGGCAATCCCGAAGGTTGCGAGGACGAAGTCCATGGCAATCTCGATAAAATCAGATTGCTTCATTCGCTTCGCTCCTTCGCAATGACACTGCGACATGGCGCCTGCACCAATGAGGTCATTTCGGCGCCATGCGGATGGCGCCGTCGAGGCGGATCACCTCGCCGTTGAGCATGGGGTTTTCGATGATGTGCCGGGCAAGCATCGCATACTCCTCGGGCCGTCCCAGCCGCTGGGGAAAGGGCACCATCTTTCCCAGTGCCTCCCGGACCGCTTCGGGCAGGAGCGCCAGCATGGGCGTATTGAAAAGGCCCGGGGCGATCGTCATGACGCGCACCCCGTAATCGGCGCACTCCCGGGCCAGGGGCAGGGTCATCCCCACGACACCGGCCTTCGATGCGCTGTAGGCGGGCTGGCCGACCTGGCCGTCGAAGGCCGCAGCGGAGGCGGTGTTGACGATGACACCCCGTTCGCCCTCACCGTTGGGCGCATTCTTGACCATTTGCTCGAGGGCGAGGCGGATCACGTTGAAGGTGCCCACGAGATTGATCTGCACGACACGGTTGAACTCGGCCAGGGGCATGGGGCCCTTCTTCGTGAGGGCCTTGCAGGCCACCCCGATGCCGGCGCAATTGATGACCACATTGAGAGCGCCGAGGTCTTCCATCGTTTTGCGGATCGCCTCCTGGACGCTCTCATCGCTCGTCACGTCCGCCCTGGCGAAAATAACATGCCCTCCAAGTTCGGCCGCCAGTTTCTCTCCTCTCTCGATGGCGAGGTCGAAGATGGCCACCTTTGCCCCGGCGCCTGCCAGCTCCCGGACGCAGGCCTCACCGAGACCCGATGCCCCTCCCGTGACCACGGCGATACATTCGCTCACCCTCATGTCGCTCTCCTTTCCCGTCGCGAGTCCACAGGAGCCCCGGGACGGCGCTCAATAGTTGAATAGAAGTGTTTCTTTGACGGCTTGCGCGGCTCTCCGCAAAGAGCCGGGTGTGTCAAGTTGGTCAGGGCTTCGAAAGCCTGAATGATCGAAGCACGCCAGATGGATTGGTCTTCCCTGCCGGCAAGCCTGCAGATTGTCTGCTGCCTGCGATTTCCCGGACAGTCTGACGGTTGCTAGGTTCTGATGTTCGTTGTGAACGTTTTTACCGCCGGGCATCGAAGGTCCCGGAGTGACTTGGATCAAATCGGCGTCATCATACTGCACGAGAGATATTTTTTCCAGAAATCCCGGCTCCTTTGAAAAAAAAGGCAAAGCCAATCGGCTCTGCCTCATTTTTCGATTTCAGAAGCCCACATGCATGTATACATGCAGACAGGAAAATCAGAAGATATGCTTAATGTGCGGTTAAGGCCAACTTCTCGACCATCCGTCATGCCGCGATCGGGAGCAAGAGATCTTCCCAGGAATCCGGAGTCACGTGGATCATGTCGTCATTGTGGTCCTTTCGCGAATGGACCTTGTGTTCGATTGCATAATAGCTGGTCCCCCGCGCCAAGTTTGAAACGTTCGAGGAAAGATGCGGTGCATCGTAGATATAATCGTTTTCTTCGCACTCGCCACTCTTGCATATTCCCGCTTTTCTAACCGCATTGAAATAGCTCATGGAACGACCTCCTGTCCTGTCGTGGAGATATCTCCTCTCCACACGCATTGTTTCGGCGGGCCTTTCAGCGAATAGGAAGCGAGGCAAAAAGCCCGTTCAGGGTGTAAATCGCTACGGCCCGGATATCCTCGTCCTTCTCGATCGCGTCGAGCAGGGCGTCGATTTCGTCGTAGACTTCTCCGACATTTTGTGCCTTCGCGGTGATGATCCCGAGGTTGCCTCTCTTTTCATAAAGGACCAGCCGGCCGGCAGCCTTCCGCACCCGTTCCTTAATCCCTGCGGCGGGGGCGTAGATTCTTCCCGGGATGGGCTCGGTTACCATGACTTCGGCCACGCGGGCTCTTGCCTGTCCTGAAAAGGCTTGAGTCGGGTCTTCAACCCACTGGAAGATTGTTGCTGTCTTTTTCGGCGCTTTCATGATGTCGCCCCCTCTTGCTTTATTCTGGTCACCCTTCTCTAGAGCATACACTGTGCCTGATCCAGCCAATTAGTAACCTATTGAAATAACTCATTATTATTTGTTGTATCGCTTTCCGCTGCCCTGGAAAAATGAAGCACATCCTTTGTTTGGCGGAAAAACCGAAGAGAAAGAGGAAAATAATGAGATTAATCGGCATGTTACAAAAATGAAGCATCTGCTTCATCCGCGAAGCAGATGCTTCATTTTTGTAACCCCTGTCCGGAGCCGGGGGGATGTGGATTAAATCGACAATCGTTAGAAAAGTAAAAGACAGAGCCAAACAACTCCGCCTCCGTTTTAATAGCAGGGGAAAACGGCCCAGAAATTTCCATTCAGCCTTCAGGAAGGCCGCATAGGGCTACAGGCAAGCCAAGGGCGTCAGGTTGCCGGCACCAGTCTAGCGCAACCCTCGTTTATGAAGAAGAGTGTCGTGAAGTAGGACTTCATGGATTCGTCCTTCTTGGCGCACTCCTTACACTTTTTCCCGGTGTTGCGCTTCAACACCATCCGTCCGCATGCGACACACTTGAATGTCATGACGACACCTCCTTGAGCCTGCCCGGGGAAACCGGCAAGAAGCCAATCACTGTCTGCAGGAATGGAGAAACCGGAAGCGGCATAAAGAGGATCTGCAACGAGAAGAGATCCGGGAGATGAATCCCAACGGTAGGCCGGATTTCATTTTTTTATAATAAACATACGCCCGCGATTGGGAAAGGCAAGGAGCCGGATGGTGCGGATGCAGTCGACATAGATACCCGCACTTTTGAAATGAAAAAAGGGCCCGTTCGTCGCGGAGCCCGGGTATGGGTCAAACATTCATTGGTGGAAGCGGCGAACACAGGTTCATCCCGGATTATCTTTTCTCAGAGCGCTTTTTCAACAGCCAGTCGATGACCTTGTCCGGATCCGGCTCCTCCGCAGCCCGTTTCGGCGGTGCCTCCTGCGTCACCCTCCTATCCTGCCCGGCAGGCGTCCCGGTACCGGCCGCCTGCCGTCTTTTCGCCCTCACCGCTTGAGCACCCGTCCCCCCGGAGGCTTTGACCTCCCCGGTCGCAGTCGACGCTTGCGGCCGGGCGGTCGTATCGGAACCTCGGATTGCCCCCGCAGATGCCGGCGGGCTCACCGGGGGCGCCGCTTCCTTCTTCACTTCCATTTTCGCCGGTGCAGGCTGCTCGCCGCTTTGCATCACAAAAAGAGTAAAACCGAACGCAACGGCCAGAAAACAACCCAGGGCGGCGTATGCAACCCTGTTATCATGCAGTTTCCACAAGGCTTCTCTTGGGGTCCCGGCCCTGTCGTCATCACTCTCCTTCATCGGGCTCGGGCCTGAGGCCGTTGGACTGCGGCCGGGCGCGGCATCGGTCGCTTTCGCGGCAGCCGCCCTTTTCTCTTCCGGCATCAGTTTCAGGAAATTCCGTATCGATTCCGGCAGGACAACGCTCTGCCCCAGGAAGAAGTTGCGGGAAAGGGCGACATCACAGGCCTTGTTGATCAGGGAAGGAACCCCTTGAGAGTAATGGAATATCTCTTCGATCGCTTCAGAAGTAAATATTTCTCTCTCGCACCCGGCGATTTTGAGGCGGTGCACGATGTATTGCGCAGTCTCTTCCCTCGTCAGCGGATCTAGCGAATGGCGAAAGGTGATCCTCTGGAATAACCCGCGATTCGATTCTTCGGATACAGCATCGTTGAACCGGTCCTCCCCGAAAAAAACAATCCGCAACAGCCGGATGCCGTTCTCTTCGATCCCGGATAACTCGAGCAGCTCCTGCAGGCACGAAGAGGTGAGCCGCTGCGCCTCATCGATGATCAGAGCCACCGATTTCCCGGAAGAGAAGGAGCTGCGCAAAAAATCAGAAAAGCGGGCGACTAAGGAATCCCTGTCCCGAGTAGATGCGCCGAGGCCGTATGCCCTTGCGACCAACTTGAAAAAATCGATGTCTTCATACTCCGGACAAGGGACCACCATCGCGATGACCCTGTCCCCGAGCTCTTGCAACACGGCGTTTGCCAGGGTGGTTTTCCCCGCACCGGCATCGCCCGTCACGACCTGGAAGCCATCGCCGCGCAGGATCCCGGTCACCAACGTGGCCAGGCCTTCTTTTTGTCTCGCCCCGAGCCATAGAAATCTTGGGTCCGGAGTTGCCTTGAAGGGTTTTTCGCTCAACCCGAAATGAGTCAGATACATGATGGATTGCCGCCCCCGGTTTGCAAGATGACGGGATGCCTTTCAGCACCGTCTGCCCCACCCTTCCGCGTGTGGAAACAAGCTTTACTCCTTGAACATTTTCTTGACCGCGTCCAGCACCGGGTTGACGGTGCGGGATTTGTCCGTTGCCCGACGTTTCGCCGGCTGAAGGGCCTTCGTGACGCAATCATACTGTTCCCATCCCTTCAGCTGCGCATTCAGATCGACGGCCTTCCATTTGGGATGGCCGTTCTCTCTCAGCCATTCGAGATTGTCATAAAGAATCTTCGATAGTTTTCCGACGTTCTCGCAATTGCCCCCCCTGAAATCGTAAGAGATCAGCACGGCCTTCACCGCAGCCGTGTCGACTGCAGTTTCCTGCCAGTCGTACGTCTTCGCGGGGATCTGCACGGCGGGATAGAACTCGAGGATGCTCTTGTTCGTGATGGGAACCAGCGCGAGCCCGTCGGCCGCGGTGACGTCTTCCGTAAAGAGCTTGACGGGCAGGCCTGCCACATAGAACATGGCGTCGATTTTCCCCTGTTTCAGAAGGGCCAGGGCTTCCACGGGCCCCGCGGGGACCATGTCGCGCGGCTCCACGCCGGAGAGCTCAAACAGCAGGCGTGCCGTAAGATAGATGCCGCTCCCCTCGGCCCCGATCGCGACGGCCCTGTTTGCCAGATCGTCGAAGTCCTTCACATCGCCGCGGGCGAGCAGATGGACCTCCTCATTGTACAGGGGAAACACCAGCTTCGTTTTTTCCGCGATTTTCTGCAGGACGGGATCCGTTCCGATCTTGGCGACAAAGGCCAATACGTCCGACTGGACGATTCCCAATTGGGTGCGAGGGGCCTTGAACACCGCATAGACGTTCTGGATGGAGCCGGCCGAGTCGTCGACCCGCAGCTTGATGCCCCGCGGTTTCGCCAGTTCCGCCAGATTGAGACCGAATTGGTAATACGTGCCCTTTGTGCTCCCGGTTACGATCCCCATGTCCTGCGCGGAAACGACACTGCTCGTCACCACAAAGGCAAACACGACCATGACGCCCAAAACCCTTTTCTTCATTACTGTCTCCTCTCTGCCGCCAACATGCGCTTTTCATGCCGAATGGGAAATGCCGGATGAGCGCGTTTCTCCGTTCACCTGCCCGTTCTCGAGACGTTCTTCTTTCACTGCCCTCACTTGCAAATAGAGAAAACCCTGATATGGCCTGGCGATGATTATGAAAAGCGGACCCAAGGCGGATCCACGAACTGCTGTCGTAAATCAGGCCCTTGAGCAGATTCAGACAGGGTTATGAAATGAAGTTAAGAAACAAACATTGCTGCAGATCTTCGCTACTCTTTTTGCTAACTGAATAGCCATGGAATGTCAAGGATTTATGACGGCAAGGCGTTACGACAAATATACCACAAGGCGAATCCCGGCCGGCACCCTGAAACCGGCAAGAGCCGGAATGAAAAAAGCCCCGCTTTTGTCGCGGGGCCGTGGGGATGGAATACATTTTTCTGGTGGGGCGGCGGGAGTCTAATAGAGCATTGAACAATCTATATATATTGAATATTTAACAATTTGATTTTTCGACATGCCCCCAAATATACCCCCAAATATCGGCTTATATACGTCCGAAAAAGAACTTGACCTAACTGTCACTGTCAAGTCTGGTATATACTCCTTCCTGCTTGAACACATCTCTCCCCTTCTCATAGTGGCTTTCAACCGCAAATCATGATAACCAAAGTGAACTACCACCGAGCAAGCTCGGTGGCTTCGTCAGCCGAATAACTTCGGCTGATCGTTTGCCGAATGATCGCGGTGCTCTTTGATACGTTTCAGTATCATTTCGTCTGTGGTGCCAGCCTCCGAGCTCATCAAGAAGTAGCCTCGCTCCCACAACGCGCCGCCCCAGAGTATCCGTTTGATGCCCGAAAATCGCTCAAACACCTTCCTGGCGGTTATGCTCTTGATCGTCTGGATCAGCTTCGCGGGGGCCACATCCGGTGGCGCCGACGCAAACAAGTGAACATGATCCGGCATCACGCCAGCTCCAGAATCCGAAAATCGTATCGCTCGGCTACTTCGTAGATGACCTTGGCAACATACTTGCCGACGTTACCCTTGAGAGCCAAGCGACGATACTTCAAGCACCAGACGAAATGATCCTTCAGATCATACCGCGCGTGTGCTGTCGATTCCAACGGTATCGTCAAGACCTCCTGGGGGGGCTTATACCCCCCGTCGCTCTTGACGGCAAACGTTTATTAGGAGACTAGCCGTCCCCTAATAACCCCGGCTCTATAAGGGTGCCATTAATCCCACAAGCATGCTTGTGGGTTTTCTGGCACGTCATTATAAAATGTAATCTGGAAGATGTTTGTTCATGAACCTTTTCGACCTGCATGAAGATCCTACGGGACAGGCAGGGTTCTTGTGTTTCGCAAACAGTTATTTATCCTTAACGAAGGGTTCCTGACTTTCCTGAATGACTTGAGAATTAACATGGAAAGATTTTGGTCATACTTGGTTATGTTTATTTTCTTATTTATCATGATTTCCTGTCGTGGACCAATTATCGCCGTAATGCCGAATGACTGGGAAATATTCCATGAGTCAAAAGATGGTTTGGATTCTTATTATAATGCGAATCTCATCAGATATACGAGTAAAGACACGGTTGAAGTATGGACAAAGATTTATGTCAGTGATGATGAGAAGAAAATGATGACTGATCACATGACCAAAGATGGATACCCCCTCAATGGTTGGGACAAGTGGAAATACAGTCTTTGTTTAATAGAACTAAATTGCGATGAAAAAAGCTCTCGCAGAATTCAAGTTACCTATTATGACGACTATGGGAAAATATTAAATTCTGGTTTATCTAACCGTGTAGGAAATTGGGAAATGGTCATGCCCGATTCACTGGGCGACAATCTGCTAAAGAAAGTTTGTAATACCAGTATACGAAAATGAGTTCATGTAATTCGTCATCATGAGACTTTCCGATCTGCGCCCTTGCCTCTATATTGTCGATTTCGACAAGAAGGTCTTTCCCTTCGTACAAATCGCGGCTATTTTTCCGCCGGAACGCGAGGAGAACGGCCTGTTTGCGGACAATGTGGCGGCAAATCGTGGTGTGAAACTGAAGTCGTTTGTTGACTACGAGTAGGCCGTGTCTGACTGACCAGCATAGACACATGATCAGTACTACGGCAACTCAGGGCAAGCCTTTTCCGTCTGCACACACCCGCAATTCGGACACTTGATCTCAACCTGCCTGATCACCCCTTCATGAAAAGCCGCCGGCAGCCGCCGGCAGCGGATCTCCCGGACGCCCTTCCACGAAATTTCAGGATATTCTCCGATGCTAGAAATAAGATGCCCCTGGCATGCCCTTGAAAGAGGGCCAACCCGCCGCTTCTATATCACTCCCGGACTGATGGATCAAGATGCGGTCGGATTACCCTCCGAAGCCTTCTCGATCTGTTCAATCCTCAGCATTACGAAGTCGCCCTTTTTCTCCGTAGAGATCCGGAAGCATACCAGCTTATCGCCGCTCAACAGGCCGATATCCTGGAAGGCCGGAACATCAAGACAGGGCTCGCCTGTCTCGAACGTGTGCGCGACGGATCGGCGGATCGCGCAGCTCAGGCAATGAACTGTCCGGCCGCAACCCCCTTCCTCATGGGAATGCAGGCAGCCGATGACGTCACCGCACAACATGCCCGCGAGCTCCTCCAGAGGCTCGCGCGAGAGTTTGCGGGCTGCCGCATTGGCGGCGACAATCCGTGTGTCGCCTCGAATGACCAGGATGGGGGCGCTCATCTCGTCCACGAATTTCGAAAGCGGCTGGCCGAGATCCTTGACCAGCTTCGGGAGGCAGTCCCGGCAAACGCCGTGGGAAACGCCGGAGAGGTTCGATTCGACCGTTCGTATGAGGGCCTTGCAGTAAGAACAGATAATGTCCATCAGTACTCGCTCCGCGATATTATGCCGATCCCGTCAAAAGATCATTTATGGCAGTCAAAAGATCGTCTGCTTTTATGGGCTTTTGAAAGGAGATGCTTCAGCATGAAGCTAATATCCGGATCGTCATCAACAATCAATATCCTGGCCATCATTTGCGTCCGTTCTATTGCTTGATACCCAAGGGACAGTAGCAAAAAGGGGATAGCATGGCAAGGAAAACCGGAGAAAAGGATCATCTCCCGGCAGGTTTCGACAGGATTTCCTGCAATGAGGGTCTTCAATCGTGACAGATTTCCTGTGGGTACTTACTCAGCCGGAGCATGCTCCAAACGAAAAGGGCATAGAGCGCCGAAGCAGTAAGCGCGATGGTCATCATAAGAAAGAAGCAGGGGAGGCTGAGTAGTAGTGTTAGCTTGACAGTTAGGTGAGTGAAATGGAGGGGCCTCCCCTTCCTCGACATGAAGAGAAAGCAAGTTGCATACCAGAATGCAATGGGTTCACGATCAACCCTGTCGCTGCAGTACTCGCACTTCGGACACTTGATCTCCACCTTCAGGATCTCGCCTTTCATGAGGAGCCGCCGGCAGCGGGTTATCTGATATTTTTTTAATTTTTTGCGGAGTGTGTTATACAAAAAATAATTAATTGGAGGTGCATGCGATGCCTTTCACTCAGACAGCCATTCATGACGGTGAGTATATTCTCATCAGGCACGAAGGCCGCTTGACTATACAGGAGTATGAAGAGTCGACCGTAAGCACCAGGAGATTATTGGATGAACACCGCTGGAACAGGCTGCTCATCGATCTGCGCAACGTCACGAGCCGTGTATCCGTTACTGATGTCTATTACATTATCGAATTCGACCAGAAGGTCTTTCCCCTCGTAAAGATCGCGGTGATTTTCCCGCCGGAGCGCGCGGAGGATGGCAGATTTGCGGAGAATGTGGCTGCAAATCGTAGTGTGAAACTGAAGTCGTTTGTTGACTACGAGCAGGCCGTGGCCTGGTTGACCGGCAAAGAGACATAATCAGCCCTGCGGCAGCTCAGGGCGAGCCGCCTCCGTCTGGACATACCCGCACTTCGGGCACTTGATCTCCACCCACTTGATTTCCCCCTTCATGAGGGGCCGCCGGCAACGCCGACAGCGGATCTCGGGCAGTGTCTCCCTCATTGCCGGCACCGAAAAGCTGCCGCAACTCGCTACTGATCGAGAGGTATAGTTCCTGCTCGGGCCTTAAAAAGAGTGCCCGCCGTATCGTCCACCCTGCGGACGATCACGTACAGACAGCTGATTCTGAAGACACAGCAGAACGTTCGCGGCGCAGCTTTGGCGATACGGAATGGCAGAATATATCCGAGTATAACGCCGATGAAAAGGGCGGTACGAGATTCGCATTTTGCAAGGAGGGAGCGATAGGCTTCTTCCGGGGTTAATGAAACAGCGGAAGCGACGGGGAGCCAGAGATTACCGGACAAGAGTGGTACAGGGGCTTCGTACCTGTACAAGCTCGGTTTCCGATTCACAGAGGATGATGTGGGCGCGGAAGATGGAGCCTGGAGCCGGCTCCGGCTTCGGGAGCCGCCATCTGTTCACGGATGTCTCTCCGCGATCACGGAAGGGCAGGATAATGGGGAGGGTCGGAATATGCCGTAAAGTATTCGTGATGTTTACCGATTATAAAACTTAGAGATATTTATAGCATTACAATTTTTACTCGTAATTGTTTAGGAATATATCACCTGTAATGATCGGGAGGACGATAATGGTTATCGCAAGAGGCGAATTTATTTACGAACTAGAAAAAAATGTGGAGTTCAGGCAGCGGCATGCAGAACGGGAACGGGTGAGGAGAGAAAAGGAAGAGGCTGCCAGAAAGTTTGTAGAAGAATATAACCGCATTATAGGAGAGGCGGCACAGGAAACCGAAATCGCAATCGACAAGAAACTCACGGAGATGGGTTTAAAGAGCGCCGGGGATATCGACGAATTGAAATTCCAAGTCATATTCGAGATGCCTTCACGTTATGGCATTGTGACAAATAATCCAGACAATAAGGATAGTGGATCCCGCACATCAAATTACGTCAAAATGATGAAGGATATCATGAATATACTAGCACCCAAATATAAAAGTCAGGGATGGAACTTGACTCAGCGGCATATCAAAGGCGGGATTTTCCTGTTCACGATAGAAGAAGAACCGTAAGCGACAGCAGAGTGGAGCAACATTCATGATTGAATCGAAGTCAGCTCCAAAGAGGACGCTGGGACAGATTCTTGTGGCGAATAATACAATCAGTCAGGAACAGCTTGAGCTGGCCCTGAAGATCAAGGATGCACAACCCGAAAAGTACCTCGGCGAGATTCTTTTCCAAATCGGTGTCCCGCAGGAAAAGATCAATAGGGCTCTCTGCTATTCCAACAAGCGCAAGACCATCGGAGAGATTCTTGTCGATCAGGCATTGGTCTCCTCTGAGCAATTGGAAGCTGCGCTGGCACATCAGAAACATATCAAGGAAAAATGGCAGGTCGCAAAGCCTCTGGGGCTTCTTCTCATCGAGATGGGCTACATGAGCAGCCGCGGGTATCTGACAGCCCTGTCGAAGCACTTCAATATGCCTGTACTATTCATGAAGAATTGCATGGCCGATCCCCAGCTCCAGAAAATCATCGGTAAACGATACGCCATGGAACACAAGGTCATCGTCATGGAAAACAGTTCCAAAACGATCAAGCTTGTCCTGGCAGAGCCTTCCATACAGATCATGGAGGAGCTACGGAAGGCCGTTCCAGCAGGAAAGGCGATCGAGTATTACCTGGCGAGCCACATCGAGATCGATGAATGCCTGCGGGTGATGGCTGACAGTGTCCCTGCCGCTTCCGGAGATTTAGAATAGAAAAGTAATCTTTCCCTTCCTGAGGAGCCGGCGGCAGTGGATCTGTGCCCCCCTGCGGACAGAATGCGCCAGACAAGCTTGCGCAAGTAATATTCCGCCCTGTCTTCAGCCTCCATCACGTCGCGGGGCGAAAGGGAGAGTCCAGGCATGGACACCCGCCATCCACCATTGCTTTGAGTGAATTGCTTCAACCCCGCGAACCGGAGGCTCGGGGATCCCCCGGCTCGAAAACCGGATATTCCCCGCTATTGCAGGATCTGCCGAGCGTTCCCTGCGTTCGGAGCGGCTGCCCGCTCCGTAATTCGCGGCACTTCTCGGCCCAGGGGCGGGAAGTCGCCCCACGTGTTCCCGAAGGAACGACGTCACGAACGGCCTCGACGGCCGTCTGAAACACAAATCAAGCCTGATAAGGATTTCAGCCCTGCAGGCTCCCTGCTTCCCGTTCGGCGCGACCCATCCCGGCGACTTCGTCCCCGATCAGCTTTTCGATTCCGGGAATCGCCACGTTCCTCGCCGTATTGTAATCCCTATGAGCACTGTAGCCACACGACGTGCAGAGGAAATCCGCCTGACCGGTCCTGCCGGCCGTGTCGATGCGGCCGCACTCGCTGCATCGCCTGCCCGCGTTTCGTCCGTTGATTTCCAGGACTTCGATGCCAGCAAGTTTTGCCTTGTAATTCAGCTTGCCGTAGAAATCCGCTATCGCCCAATCCCCCAGGATAACTTTCCGATCCGCCTGGAATTCTTCGAACTTTTCGATCCGAATCAGGCCCGCATTATGCTTGACCGCGAACTCGACGATACGAGAGGTATATTGATGATATTTAGTATCTCGAAAGTTCTTCTCCTTCCCGGACAGCCTCAAAACGGGGGCAAGCGATTTCGTCCTGCCGTGGCCGCCTCGGCTGCTGAACTTCAAGCCACTTTTCAATCCGCTTATTCTTTTCCCGATTTGCCGCCGGAACCGCTCGATCAGCGGGGCTTCGTTGCAGTCCAACCGGCCGCGGCCGTTATTTAACGCGCAACAGAACGGGTGGGCAAGGCCGAGGCTGATCCCGACGCATACGGACGGATCGCGCCTGATTTCGGGCCTCGCGAAACTGTAGGCGATCCTGACAAACCAGCGCCTTCTGCGGTCTCGCGCAACCTGGCAAACGCCAAGCCTGTACTCGCCTGCGATGATCCGGTCCAGAATAGTTTTTCTGGATTTCTCGAGCCTGAACGTGTCGAGAAGGAAAGCGATACGCGCCGGATTGTAATCCCTGTTTTGAAAGGTACCCCTGAAAAAATAGTTCCCATGATCGCACCAGATCCCGGCTCCCCCACTCCCCGCGCGCAAAAGGACAGGATGGCCCAGCCTGTAACTCGGAACCGACTGCTTGAGGCTATGGATATTTTGCATGGACTTTTGATACTTCATGACGGCGGTTCTCACGGTCAGTGACGCAATCCTGCTCGCGGCGGTCTTCATGATGCCGCGGACTTCCGCATAGATACGATTATATGTCTTCCCTCTTTCGCCGACCGGCGGGTTTTCGCCCGTCTCCCGCCAATGTCTTTCCCGCGATCTCTCATACACGTGACACTCGGTGATGGCGTGGTTGAGCCCGAGGACGGTTTCGTAGGATACGTCACGCAGGATGCGGTCCGCTTCCGTCCAAGCCATTTTTTCCGGCTCGACAGGACGATGCAGATAAAGCCGTATCTGCGCCGTGATCAGCTTTCTTTCGTTCGGAATGGCCATAGATCTACCAACTATTCGTCAGATGAAAACCTAGCATTTCCTATGCCAGCACGGACTCAGGCTTTCCAACAGCATCAACAAGCCAATGCCCTGTCGAGCCATTCAATGCATGAGGGGAGGTGCCGGCAAATGCAAATTATGCGGCATAGTTATTGCTTAAATTATTTTTGCGCTTCTAATTTAACCTCCGAGGCAGGTGGCTACAATGCATTGCGCTAAAGTCCTGATCGTAGACGATGAACCCATCTCCAGACAGAACATCGCAGAGGAGTTGAGAGGAAAGAATTTTGACGTCATCGAGGCCGAGAGCGGCCTACAGGCGATAGAACGGATTCAAAAGGAAGAAATGGATATCGTCATCTCCGACATGGTCATGCCGGGGATGGACGGGCTCGAGCTCCTAAAAAAGGCAATGAGATTGCAAGTTGATGTTCCCTTCCTCCTGGTTACGGGATACCCGTCGCAGGCTGCCGCTGCAAATGTCATGAAGGCGGGTGCATCGGATTACCTTGCAAAACCCGTCACTTCCGAGGAACTGATGCATCGGGTGAGCCGCGCGCTGTTTCTGAAGTCTCTCGACAAACCTCTTGCTCCGGCTCGGGGCGCTATCCTGGGGACCGCGATTTCAGCGGTCGTGTGGACGATCATCATCGGGGCGCTATCAACCCTCTTCCGCTGAGCCCAAGGGAGAGAAAAATCAGCGAAAGACGTTCAGGTTCCCGATCCGTCAACCCGTGGCCTAGAATATCCGGATTCCGGATTTTCCCACCCTTTCAGCATAACCTTCTGCGATCAGGATTGAGCCCACATGGGATGCAATTTTTGTCCTGGTCACATTCGAGACAAGCCATATGCCAACGCTGCCGCCGGGCGGTTTGAACGACGTGCCAAGATCAACGGTACAGCCCCGAAAATGCTCCAGCATAGATTCATAACTCAAAGCGGATATGAGAACCCGGCTTGCTCCGTATAACGCTATTTCCGTCCCGTCGGAAACGGCCCCGAGTACCTGAATTCGGCGCTGCCGGCCCAGGTCTTTAATATTTTGATTTCGTCCATATCCCTATCCTAATCATCGTTTCTGCCGGCACACAACGATCCGTACCTCGTTTACACCGAATCCGGGACTACTCCCACGCAACAATCGTACAAGACGTCCATGACGTCCCGAATGCAGCATTGCAGTTCCCTCAGGAAACAGGAGGGCATGCAAACATTGCGCACATCCCAGCATTATGTATCATTGGAATGGGGCAGCTCCCTTTGAATGCCTTATCCTTGAAAGGCAAGAAGGGGGCTCTATTCAAAGGAAAGGGGGACCCCCGCCGGGCAGGCTTTTTAAGGGATCCCCCTGGTTGGAGCAAGAGAAGCAAGGGAGGCCGTGCAGTGGTGGTTACCCTGAGTGAGTGGAAGGTTGAAAGGCCTCCCCTTCCCCGGCAGAGATAATCAGCAAGATGCATACCAGAAAAGAAAGCCAGGGGGAGCATGCCCGCGTATACCCAAAACCGCCAAGTCCGTCCAAACGACGGCGTTGAAAGGAAAACGGCACTTGCCGAGCGCCCGCCGGCAAATCTACCCAGGGCACCATTGCCGGCAGAAAAAAACCGGGCGAAGGTATAAACCCTCACCCGGTTCGGTTGAATATTACTGAAAAGCTATTTATGGAGTAATTTTGCCGGCGGAATCAATCGTATAAGTGGTAGCTCCGGAGACAGTATACACCCCTGTCAAACTCAGGGTGGACTGCAAGCCATTCGAAACCGTCAGAGTCACGTTAGACGTTCCCACGAATCCGCCGAGAGCGAGCTTGGCTGCATCGATCATGGCGGCAGGGCTGTCGCTGAAGTATGCTTGGGCCGCCGTGTAGGCGTTTTTCACGTCCGACCTGGCGGCCGCGTTGTAGCCTCTGAGTCTATAAGCCGAGAACTGCGGGATGGCGATGGCCGCCAGGATGGCGATGATCCCTACAACAATCATCAATTCTATCAACGTGAATCCATTCTTTCCTTTTTTTCCAGTGAAATAGCTGAGCATGATGACCTCCAATTTCGAAATTTCTTATGCTTTTAAAGATTTTTCACTTACCAGTTGTACAATGATCCGCCTTTTTCAATATTTTACCCGCACGTCTAAATTCATTATCGGTTTATTTGCAGAATACTTGATCTATGTGCATGGATCAGGTCAACTTGACAGGACACTGCAGGCTTCATATTTGCATGGCAAGAAATGGACGAAGGTAAAGAAGACGATTAATATGGACAGGAGCGAATATGGTAAAGTCCTCCGAGATCATCGTCATGGAGATGCTGGACTTCATCCGGAAAGAGGGCGGACACCCCGGGACATGGTACGTCGGCGTCACCGACGATCCAAGGCGACGCCTTTTCGACGAGCACCAAGTGCATTACCATGATGACGCCTGGATTTACCGGGCGGCCGCATCGGAAGACGAGGCACGCCGCGTTGAGGAGTACTTCCTTGCATACGGCCTGATCGGGGGCGCGGGAAGACGGCTGCAGGCGCCCTGCGCTGTATACGCATACCGGAGGAGCATACGCACGCAACCATGACTGACGTGGAAACCTCAGAAGCAGGGAAGACACAAAGATGAAATGAAAGCGGCAGCAGCTTCGATGACCCCGGTCATTCAGAGGGCTGGACGATGCCGACCAGCTCCCTTGCGCTTTCGAATTCCTGGAGGAATTCGGCCATGACCGCTTCAAGAACTTTCTGCGACAGGTGGAAACGGTCGACAGCGCAGGCCAGTCCGTGATAGGCAAGCCCGTCGGTCCCCTTCCCAATGCCCAGCATGAGGCAGGCCTGATCGGCAAGATGGACGATCCAGGGGACCGGGCTTTCGCATTCTTTCAACTGATCGGGCCTATGATGGCCGGCAATGGTAAGCTGGATATCAAGGGGGAAATTCCAGGCAGCGGCAATCGTCCTGCCGAGCGCGGCGTGGTTCATGCCGAGGACTTCATCCTCCACTTCGAGAAACGAACGGCCCCCGCCCTCAAGCAACCGGCTGAATTCTTCGCGCTTCTCGTGAATATACTCCCCGAGAATAATCTTCCCTATATCATGCAGAAGGGCTGCGGTGAAGAGCCCGGCATCCTCGCGCCCGAGAATTTTCCTGGCCAGAAGCTGGGACATCAGTGCCGTACCCACGGCATGCTCCCAGAGTTCCCTTGCCTCCGTTTCATATCCGGGAGCATCTCTAAAGAAACGCGAGACGCCAGCCGCCAGAACGGCCCGGACAACGTTCTGTCGGCCCAGATACATGATCGCGTCGTGGACGTTGTCCACGCGGTGCCGCAGTCCGAAATAGGCGGAGTTGCACATGCGAAGGATATTGGCCGTAATGGCGGGGTCCAGCCTGACGACGCCGACCAACTCCGAGAGAGACGAATCGGAATTGTTGATCAGAGCCGTCACCCGGTGAACGGTGACCGGAAATGCCGGCAGCCTGCCGATCGAATTCCTGAATCGGTTCTCCATCTTCATCGCAGTTCCTCCCAGCCTCCTCCATGCCGTTTCAAATAGGTCCTGCCCGTTGTCGCATCCAGCCTTACGGTACGAAAAACACATCCGCCCGTTGCTTCGGCCTGTATGGTGATTCCCAGCCCCGACAGGATTTTTCTTGCAGCCGTCACATTCTCTTCCCCAATGCGGTAACCGGGGCCCTTTTCCATCAGATCGGCCCCTCCTGCAAGCCTTGCCGTCAGAGACTCCCTGCGAGCCCCCGCCGCCAGACACGACTTCATGAGCAGGGCAATTCCAGTATCTGCAAACATGCCCGGATATTCCCTGGCCCTGTGAGGACTGGACATCGAGCCCGATAGCATGAATTGCAGGCAACCCCCGACTTTTGTCGTTTCATCGTAGAGGATGACGGCAACGGTGGCTCCCAACCCATAGGCGGCGAGACCATCACCGTTTCCATTTGTCACAGCCATATCGGCCAGTTTAACAAGGATGTCGCTCATCGATCGCACGCTTCAGCGGATGGGGAGTGGGCAATTCATCGGGTGAAGGACAGACATCACTCTTTCGCAGGGGCCGGGACGAGACTGTGGATGGCCTCCCGAAGTTGTAATATCTGCAGAGGCTTTTCAAAGATGAAGTCGGCACCCATTGTCTTTGCCAGTTTGAGATACTGATCCGGACCGAGCCGGCCGCCGCCGGAAATTGCGATGATCTTCGTCTCCGGGTATTCGCGTCGAAACTCGATAATCGTCTCGAAGCCCTCTTTTTCCGGCATGATGATGTCCATGATCACAACATCGGCCGGCCGCTCGCTCTGCCGCATGGAGGCCACCGCGCCGTTTTCGGCTGTTACCACTTCGTGAGAATCGCGGGAGAGCGCGATTTCAAGCATGATCCGAACCTGTTCGTCGTCGTCCACTACAAGGATCCGCGCCATAATCTGCCTGACTTCTTTTGGTTTTGCGTCCTATGGTCAAGATTTATGCAGACACACAAATGCAGGGTTTGTGCCATACTGAAAAATTTCCAGCGTTTGGTATAGATCCTGTAATTCGGATCAAAAGAAGAATCGTAAGGCGTGCAGGGGGGCGATCCTATCTTGACCTTCCCCGTCGGGACGGCCATGCACACAGGAGGTTTCGGATGCCCCCCCACAGTAATCTCAATGAGCAATTTTCACGCCAGGCAGTGGTGAAGAAGCGGGTGTTACTTCAGCCTGGTATCCATCCAGTAGAGCATGTTGGTACGGTTGGCGACGGTCGGGGGATTGAGATTGGCGCGCGTGGTGCTCGCCCCCGCACCGCCCCCGCCGCTTACCGTCACGTATAGATCGGGCTGGTTGGTCACAGGATTGAATGAAAGGACCGGCGCCGTCGCAATCCCGACACCAAGAGTCATGCTGCGCGAGCCGCCGCCGAGGATTCCGGAACCTGTCATGTAATCGACGGCAAAGAGTTTGGCATCGCCTGCCTGATTGCAGACGTTACCGCCCTGCTGGGGCGTGTAAGTCGTGAAGTAGACCACCCCGCCGAACACGGCGGCCTCGGCGATCACCTTCTCGCCCGTACCGGAGAGGTTGATGTACCAGCCTTTCTTGGTGGCGTCCGAATAAACCCCCGTGGTGATGTTCTCCAGATCGTTGAGGTGATACGTCCCGACGCGCGAGTCGTCCTTCAGGGCATAGAATTTCTCCTGTGCATTGGCCGCCGTGGGGTCGGTCTTGTCGCCTGTGCCCCAGTAGATCCAGACGTGCCCGTTGGCGTCCCGGCTCACGGACGGTGTCGTGTAGATGGGCCTGAGCTCTCCGGTGGAGGACTCGTAGGCCAAGCCGCCCGACCAGTTTGACGTCGTGCAGGCCGAGCCGCCACCTGCCAGGCAGAACTTGAAGCGCCAGAGATTGTTGCCGAGATCTCCTATATAGGCCGTATCGATAAAGCCGTCATTGTCCGCGTCCACGATCGCCGCTGAGCCTGGGATGCTGTAGGCCATCAAGCTGTTGTCGGCCCAGGTGTAGCTCCAGAGGATGGAGCCGTTCGACAGATCCACGACGAAGAATCCCTTGCCCCGCGTGTCGCAGTTGACATTCTTGCAATCGGAGCCGTTATATCCGCCCCCGATGAAGCCAACCCACTTTTCGTTGCCGCCTATTTTCACCCGGCCGACATAAAAGCGGCTCCAGGGCTCGCCCAGATATGGAGCCTGAGACGCCGTCGGGCCCAGGCGCCACATGAAAGCGGGAAATTCGCCGCCCGGAGCAGTGATCTCGGTTGTCACGTTGAAGGCATAATAACCGCAAAAGTACGGATAGACCGCTGAATATACATTGTTGAATCCGTTGTCGCAGGATGCCGATGAGCTCCAGAGCGTGCTGCTGCCACCCCGGCCTTCACCGAACAAGAGGAGAGTCTTCCAGTCGGTGTAAAGCTTGATTTCTCCCGTGCCGGAGCCGAGCCACGCATCGGCCACGGTGATCGGGCCGTCGACGAAGTACTGGTGAGTCAGCGACACCGGATGGGAGGAATGGGCGATATTCTTGAGCTTGGGCAGAAAATTCGGAGGGATAAAGCTCCAGGCCTCCTGGCCGTCGAGGGTTTTGAAAGCCCGGACCTGACCATCGTTCGCACCCGCAAGGATCAGCCGGCTTCCCGCGGCGGAGGTCCGCAGATGGTTGTTCCGGAATGTACAGAAGGCGTTGCAGGTCGGACTGCTGCGGTCGACATTGTCGATGTAATGATACGAAGGGGTCCCGATGCTAACGGGGTTGGACCGGAAGACATCGCCAAGCTTCCAGTGTTCCCTGTTGTAGGCCGTCTCGCCCCGGAAGAACCCGACGATCATGTCGCGCTGCGACGTGTCCGTGATGCCGAAATAAGACGGCGATATCGCCGTCGTGAAGGCCGCAAGGCCCCCATCGATGAGCGTCCTGATGTTCCGAGAGCCGGCGCTGCGGGCCTGCAGAAGGCTGCCTGCGTCCCAGATGACGGGACCCACCGTGCCGTCGTTGTTGATGGCGAACTTCCTCAGGTGTCCGAGCCAGAACGGATCGCTCGTGATAGGCTGGAAGGAGCCTTCGTAGAGGTAGTTTTCGTCCTGGATCCGGGAAGAAGCCACGGAGGCCTGTGAAAAAGAGAAATTGACCTCGCGGATCATCTCCACGGCCCGCTTCAGGGCCGCTCTCAGCTCATCGGGACTGCCCGTGATGAAAGCGTAACCGCCCAGCGCAAGGTTGCCCGGATCGTTCGTTTCGGCGTAGCAGTTGTAATCCGTGCCGCTGCACGATGCAGGAACCGTCGCAGAGGTCTGGCAGCTCGCCAACAGGGAGGGATCGTATGCCGTGGTATCCCCCGTGTTGGGCGCCGACGGGTCATCCGCATTGCCGTAGTAGGCCATCCAGTTGAGCGTATTCTTCATTACATCGGGCATGGAGGCACCGACCCCGACGACAAATACCCGGTAACCCGCATCGCCGAGCGCCTTGGTCATACCGACCGATTCCCTGCGACGCTGGTATTGCGTCGGCTGGAACTCAGTGCCCGAGCCGCCACAAGAAAAGGTATCCATCCCGTCGGTCACGAGGATCACGAACTTCTGGCGGCAATCTTTGGCAGCGTCTGCCGCCTTGTTCACATCGAGGTATAGCTTCGCTTCCCGAAGGGACGATACGATGAGCGTACCGCCGTTGGCATCTTCATTGTTAATGCCGGGGTCGCCTGCATCCGTTATCGAGCAGGTGCTGGCTCCGTTGCAGTAGACGCGGCTGTAATTAGAGCCAATCGGCCAGATCAACTTATTGCATCCGCTCGTGTAATCGTTTCCGGTATCATCTGCAATGCAATTGTGGAACCGCATGTAACCGAAGCGGATATTCAGACTGCCCTCATCGAGTTTGTTGATGGCGCCGTCCTGGTTGTCGTCGAACACATCGAACAGGGTTCGTTTTGCGATCTCCAGGCGGCTGCAGTTCGTATCGTGTCCCGCACCCGAGGTTGAATAGAAGGGGCCCGCGCAGGCCGCATCGCCCCACTTGTCGTTGCCCCCGGCGGGATTCCAGCTCATGCTGCCCGACAGGTCCAGAACGATGAGGGCATCGGGCGCCACCGTCGAAAACAGGGCCGTCTCGTCGGCAACGGCTGCAGGGCAACCAATAAAACTCATCAAAGCCGCCAGCAGAATGATCGCGCAGCATCTCTTCATGGGATTCTCCTATCTGGACATGGTCGTCATTTCAATCGGTCCGTATCCGACACCGACATTGACGGTGACGCTTGTCTGGTGGGCTGTGTTGGATCCGGTCACGGCAACATCATAACGGGTCTGCCCCCAGACCTGCCCTCCGCCGATGGAATAACCGGCCATCGGGATCATCGCCGATCCCGTCGCAGGCGGTGATGGTGCAGCGATCGTGTAGCGGCTGTCCGGGTCGACGGCCGGGTCGGTCTGGACATTCGCCACCACGACGGCGGCCAGGTTTTCCGGGTTGAATGTCGATGTCATGACATGGATGCCAGATTCAGCGGCGGCAAAGGCCTTTTTGTCCCCGACGAACTTCATGCTGATCCGGAGGTCCTGCGTGCTGAGATTCAACGCAATGATCCCAACGGCAAGCAGGATCAGATTGGCGAGCAGCGCCGCTACGAGGGCAAAGCCTCTTTGCCGATTATTCAATCGCATGCGGAATCATCCTTTCCTTCCGACCGACAATACACCGAGTCGAGTTGCAGACCAGAATCGACGAAGGACGGAGAACACTCAACTGAGGTCTTTCCCCGGTATAATGACCTTTTTTCCGCTTTTCCCTGGAGTCTCCGCAGCCTGCCGGGGCTTATCAGTCTGCGGCTTTTCGGCCTTTCCGGTCCGGCTCGTTATCTTTTTCTGGTTGTCTGCGTTGCGGTCCTGTGCAGTTGCGGCTGACGGCACGATAAAGGAGAAGCAGAGACTTGCCAGAACCATCATGACCCAAAGAGTATTTTTCATATGCCCTCGTCAAGATCAGTGTCGATACGCGAAGCGCGGGGGAAAGAGGCAATGGAGGCATGCCTCATTGCTGCCTCCTTCATGCCAACATTCGGAATACGTAAAGAAAATACGAAAAGATAGCGACCCCTGGATGGGGTATTTTGTCTGCAGTCAATGCGACAGGCAAGAGTCGAACTACGATGATCATCAGGAAAGCCGTCCAAGCGACCACAGCAACTGCAACCGTTGAATCCATTCCCTCATGCATCGTATACCTCGCATTATCCATTGCATGCAGGTCTGAAATCTACTATCGGCATTTCGAGGGAAGACTTTAGAAATAACTCAAGGACCCGGGACGACCGGGGCCGGAGGGCTGCAGACAGGCAGGGTAAGAGATTCAATCCGCCGCTCCAGGCCGAGCCACAGACTTACTTCGGCGCATCGATCTCCGTGTCAAAACCCATTCCCGCGATCTCACGAATGAGTGTCGCTCTGTCGATCGGTTTGACAAGATAGGCATCGCATTGACTCTTGAAGGACTCCGTGACATTTCCAGCGTCGCTGAGAGCTGTCGTCATAACGGCCCGGGATCTTCTGCTGACGGGGATTCCATGTTCCCGTTCGATTTCCCGAATCCTTTTCAGGACATCTTTGCCGTGGATCTCGGGAACCATGATATCGAGAACCAGAAGGTGATAGATGTCGCCGCACTGAACGGCCTGTTCAAAAGTTTCGATTGCGGCCCTGCCGTCGACAACGAGCGTGCATTCGCCACAGGGGGCCAGGTATTTCTGCATCAGCCGGCCACTGACAGGGTCATCTTCCATGATGAGTATTCGAGGTCGGCCGCACATCGGCACTTTATACATCACGGCTTCTGTCAGTCTCGATGCAAGGTCCTCCCTCTTGATAGGCATCGTCATGTAATCGAACGCGCCCCTGCGCAGACATTCCGTCGCCAGGTCGGCGTCGTTAATGGCGGAGACGATGACGCACTCCGAGCGGGGACTGGATTTCCTGAGGAATGAAAGCTGCTCCAGCCTCTCCCTGTAGTCGTCCCCCATGTGGAGGACGGCAACATCGAACTTCGCGCCAGCCGCAAGCAGGGCGTTCAGATCTTCCCCGCTTCTCACCGCTCGAACGTCCCTGTACCCGGATGTTAACAGACCCCGCTTCAGTGTTTCGATATCCGCCTGGCTTCCGGCGGCGAGGAGAACCGATGTACCCATGCGATGCCTCTCTCACAGGGCAGACTACACGGCAAACGGCCTGCCCCGGTGAACTGGTGAAATAGCGCTAACCTGTGACCATGCACAATTCGCAAAGTGCGATTAACGTGCCTCAGACAAGTCATCTCTGACCGAGCCCCGAGTGCCTCCTCGGACCAAACGAAACGATGTTAAGCGATGACCACATCATCAGGAAGCCGATCACGAAAGCGATGAAGGAAACCCGGAGATCGGAGAGCAGTTCAGCCCCAATGAATCCATCCGTCATCGCGTGCCCCACGACCTCCGCAAGGACGAGGCACAGGCTGCAACCGAATACCATGCAGACGAGCAGGCCGACAACCCGCAGCGGCAGGCCGACCGCCAGCCCGAGGAACTTCGTCAGCGGGATTTCCTTCGTACCGCGGAACGGCTTCTTCGCGGCTGCGCCGATCATCCGGCGACCGCCTGGCCGATAGCCTTCCTGACCCTGAGGAGCAGCAGGTCCCGGTTGACAGGCTTACGGATATAATCTTTAGCGCCAAGCGACAGCCCCTTGATCTCGTCTTCCACGTCGTCGCTTGCCGTGAGGAACACAACCGGTGTAGAGATTTCCTTCTTGTTAAGAATCTCAAGGAGCTTGAAGCCGCCCAGATCGGGCATGAGAAGGTCCGACAGGATCAGATCGAACCGCCTCCTTGCCAGTTGCATCAGCGCCTCGACCCCGTCTGCCGCCACAACGGTCTCGTAACCGCGGCTCTCGAGAATTCTCCTGACGATCTGCTGGGTAACGGGTTCGTCCTCGGCGATCAGTACCAAGGGCATTTCTCTAACCTTAACGGTTGCATCAGGCTTGGGCGGCTTTACCTCTTTATCCTCCGAAGCGGGCGAGCCTGCAGGCTCGGAATCCCCCTGACGCAAACTCATTCCATTTCGCAACAGCTCGTCAGCCCCCACCGGCATAACTACGGTACTTTCTGCTGCCATGAATGCACGACCACACAGGGGATCCGGCGGCGCGAGGGGAGGATTGCCCGCCACATCGGGGGCCGAGACTTCTCTCATCCGAGATACGGCCTCCGGGACACTGCCCGAACCGGGCGCGCCCCCAGTGGTGTTTTCGCGGCCGGGCAACGGAGCCCCGGCAGGGTTGTCACCGACCTTAACGGAGCGACTGAAGGAGGCGAGCCGCCGAATTATAGCATCCCGGTCACCCTGCGGGTTCGCATCTTCCAAGGCACCCTTTATCCTGCCTTTTGCCCACCGGCCGAAAACCCCGGCATCAGTTCCTGACCTCATCGCCCTACCTATTCTTTCTCCAGTCCCGCCAGTAAGCCGGATCACGGGTGTCCGCTTTTTGTATCTTGCATTCAACCGATTCGAGTCGAGTGCAGTTACTCCACATTATCAATCGGCAATATCCACGGATATCTTGAGCGGCAGCAATTTCTCCGCTCAGCTTGCACCGCCACCGGGAAGGATACAGGGAGACGACGGGCACGGCTTTTTTGCAGGATTCTCGCTGTACAAGGCTCAGGGTTGCGCCCTCCATGGCCTTCCGGGCCCTGTCGCGCAACGCGGTAAGACTGTCGAGATCGGCCCGCGTCGACTCGCGTTCGTCGTCGGACAATGTGTATCTGCTCATAATCTTCTCGAACATAGGGTTTCAGGTGTTCTGTCTTTCACCCGTTTCACATCGGCGTGTTGCGTGAGTCAAAATCCAGTGCGCCCATGCGAAAATGCTCCGCGACGCCCATACTACTTAATCGGCATTCGTGCCGGATACTTAACCGCACCCGAAATCACCCGGTTGGACGGGGACTCATAGCGCGCGACGGCTGTCGAGCGCCCTCCTGACGGCCGCTGCAAGATCCGCCCTCGAATACGGCTTCGTCATGAAGCAGCGGATGCCGTATTGCCCGACCACTGCTTCATTGACGAGTTCGCTGTAACCCGTGCATAGGATAATCGGCAGTTCCGGTCGAAGACCGTGTATCTGCTCCGCAAGCTGCAACCCAGTCATATCGGGCATAGTCATATCCGTGATGACCAGGTCATATTTTGGGGACTCGACGCGAACGATATCCAGGGCATCGATGCCGACAGACCGGGTTGTAACTTCATAACCGAGGGATTTCAGCATCTTTTCCCCCATGTGGACGATAAACTCCTCATCGTCGACAAAAAGAACTCTTTCATGACCGCCGGGCTCCTCACCGCTTCGGAACTCGTGCGACGAGCCGCCCGAGACGGCTTCGGGTAAAAACACTTCGAATGCCGCGCCCCTGCCGGGGAAACTGCGCACGTCAATCCATCCGCCCTGATCCTTCACGATGCCATAGACGACTGACAGGCCCAGCCCTGTGCCCTCACCCGGTGGCTTTGTCGTAAAGAACGGGTCGAAAATCCGATCAATCACCAAGGGGCTTATGCCATGACCCGAATCGCTGACGGTAAGTTTCACATAGTCCTTCCCGGCAGGGCAATTCGCTCTTTTTGACCTGCTACCATCCCGTACTTCATGCTTTTCCAGTGCAATTTTCAGAATCCCCCCCTTTTCTTTCATCGCGTGAGCCGCATTGGTGCACAGGTTCGTAAGGATCTGGTGCAGGTGGGACGAACTGGATAGGACGGTGAAGGAGCGGCCGTCAATGCGGGTTTCGATTTTGATCGTCGACGGAAGCGCGCACCGCAGCATTTCCACCGTCTCCTCGACGAAGCAGTCGAGCCGAACGGGGGCCTTGATTTCTTCATCGCGGCGACTGAAGGCGAGAATCTGATTGATCAGATGCTTTGCGCGATCGCAGGATTTCGACACGTAATCGAGATTCCGGATCAA
>Ga0351877_1071_pt1 | contig 30615 bp, 29 predicted proteins | sample BONcelFGM3001D13_FD_206775 | JGI IMG/M metagenome (GOLD analysis project Ga0351877, IMG submission 206775) | Enriched cells from coal bed in the Powder River Basin, Montana, United States - BONCAT cells FGM rep3 HSBNCT.FGM.300.1.D13 ...
TATGAGTGTCTTAGTGCCTGAGTGTCTGAGTGAAGAGAAAAAAGAGGGCTTCGGGCTTCGGGCTTCCGGCATCGGGAAAATAGAAGAGGGTCTGTCCCGTCTGTCCGGTCTATCCAGTCGAAAAAAAGAAAAATTGAAAGACGAGATTGCCGCGCAGCCTTCGGCTGCTCGCAATGACATGCCGCAGATCGTCATTGCGGTGATACTGGCGGTTGTGGTGGGGTTTGGGGTTAGCTTTGCGATCGAGTACCTCCAGGCCTACCTGCCTTCGAGGGATTCGAGTGTGAGGGACCTGGCGACGAACATCTTGGGCACGCTGATTGGCGCTCTCGCAACAGTCTGGCTGGTGAGCAGGCGAAAGTCGCAGTTGTGTTAAGTGAAGGGACAAAGAAAGTGCTCAGTGGCCACTGAGCACTTATTAGGGAGTATGATGTTCAAGATTAAAGACATGATCGGTGAATCGGGTGCGCGGGTGGATGTGAAGAGAGGCCTGCTGTTCTTTGCTGCGGTGGCGGCGTTGATGCTTTACGGGCCGGTGCGGGAGTACCTGCTCTGGACCTACAAGAGCGCCTACTACACGCACGTCGTCCTCATCCCGCTGGTGAGCGCCTACCTCGTCTTCACCCGGCGAAAAGAGATCTTCACGGACGTCGGCTATGCCTTCGCGCCGGGAGGCGCCGTTGCGGGCCTGGGCCTTCTGCTGCTCGTCGCGGCGGCAACGATGGCATCCGGGTGGGGCAGGAACGACCAGTATGCGCTCCTCGCATGCTCAACGGTGCTTGTCGTCATCGGGGCCTTTATCGCGCTCTTCGGCCTGCGGGCGTTCGCTGCGGCGCGGTTTCCGCTGTTATTCCTGGCCTTCATGGTCCCGCTGCCGACGGTTGTGGAGTATTGGGTCATCCGGGTGCTGCAACTGGGCTCGGCGGAGTTTGTGGCATTTCTTTTCCCGTTCACGGGCATGCCGGTGCTGCGCGACGCCTGTGTCTTTCACCTGCCGGGGATCAGCATCGAGGTGGCCCCCCAGTGCAGCGGCATCCGCTCGAGCCTGGCCCTGGTGATCACGTGCGTCCTGGCCGGCCACATGTTCCTCGGTAATCTTTGCCACAAGCGCCTTCAGCGTCAAGGCCGGCCTTTCCACAGGCACCACGACAAGTTTTCCGCTTTTCAGCGACACGTCAACCTCGCTTTCCTCCTTCAGGCCAATTTCCGTTGCAAAGGCTTTCGGGATTCGAATGGCAAGGCTGTTGCCCCATTTCTGCATCTTCGTCTTCATGCATCACCTCGCAGCATAGTATCTACATTGTAGATACAACCAAGAGTGAGCCTTGTCAATAGCTCCATTCTTCTGTTTTCCACTAGCTACTGACCACTGCCGCGCAGCGGCAATGGCGCGACAATCTCGCCTGTCATCCTGAGCACCTGTCCTGAGTTCATCGAAGGATGTCGAAGGATACTTCCCCCTTTTATAAAGGGGGATAGAGGGGGATTTTCTTCTTTCGTCCCGAAGCCGGAAGCCCGAAGCCCTTCTTCCCCCGCCGCTTGCGGCATGACTGGACAGACTGTATAGACTCTCCGGCTTCTTCTCACGGATTACGGCAGTGTCTCCAAGGCTTCGGCCCTGGCCGCCGTCAGAAGCCTTTCATCGTAGCAGGCAAACAAAAAAGAATCCGTTACCGCTGAGTTCAGGATCAACGCGGATGCCAGGTGGATGGCATCGAAGCCTCTCAAAGCATGGCGTTCGATGAGCGGCTGAAGGAGTTCGTTGAGCTTGTCGTTGACCTCGACAATGATCAGGCTTTTCCAGTCTTTCATGAACGCCGCCACCAGAGCCGCCATCACGGACGGATCAATGCGGTCCTCCCTGGATTTGCGGTGAAAGGCCGCCAGCATCTCGGCATAGGTGACCGCAGAGGTCGCGATGCCCAGCGCCTTCTTCCAGGCCGAAATGACTTTCGAAGAGCCGGGCTCTTTCACATATTTTTTCACCAGGGCGCCGGTATCTAAATAAAGAATCATCGACGATCCTCGAGAATGATCTTTGACATCGATTTTCCCGGCAGCAATAAAGGTTCGGGTACATCATGGTCGATCTCCTGAAGGGGCATGGTGATTTGCCCTTTCAGCAATAGAGGCTGCAGTGCTTGCCTCAGCAGAGTGCGCGGAGAGTCTTCTTTGACGACTCGCGCAATCACCTTGCCCCTTTCGGTGATCAGCACATCGTCGCCTCTCTTCACGTAGCCGATGTAGCGGCTCAATTGACTTTTTAGTTCCTTAATGCCTGCAGTTTTCATGATCGTTCCTCCACGGCGGTGACCACTTTCCGCTAAGTGTAGCCACTTTCACTCACCGTGTCAATAAAATGATAAACGAATCCATGCCCACTTGGACAGAATTTACCGGATTGTGCAGGATGGTTATAGACGAAAACTGCGGATAGAAGCCTTAGCAGTGCGCGACGCCCGAATCCTGTCTTTTGTCGCGAATCCCGAGGCCCGCCGCGCAGCGGCTAATTCCCAATACCCAGTTCCCAATTCCCGCCGCGCAGCGGCATGACCGGATAGACCGTATAATCTTTTTCACTCAAGTTCCCTTATGCCGGTGGCCAGGATTTCGACAAACTCGGAAGGCGAGCAGATCTTCAGCGGGATGTCCTTTCTACCCCTGAGCCCTCCAAAATGCTTCTTGTCGCCAGTGACCAGATAGTCGGCTCCGCATTGGATAGCCGAGACAAGAACCGGTAGATCCGTATCGGCAATCGCGCCGCGATAATCTTCCAGTGCTGCCCATGATGGCAGAGGAACGATTTCGAATTTCAATCGGGACATATAGTCGCGAAAGACTGGGTAGGCGGCTGGAAGCTTTCTGCTGATGGTGCGTTCGATTTCTTCGAGATTATATTGACCGGTGGCTGCGAGCATCAACGGCAGATCATGGCATAACAGATCCAGGATGAGCCTGGGGGCTGACTTATCGGAAATCAGTCCGGAGATGATGACGTTGGAGTCGAGAAATGCCTTAAGGACTCTTTTTGCCATACTTTTCCCGGTACAGCTCTTCTCTCTCCTTTTTCAGATCCGAGAGAATTGCCTCCTCGGTCAGGCCCGACTCTCTTACGATTCTGCGGATCTGCCTTCTCGCCTCATCCAGGTCGAGCCGCTTCGGCGAGATGATCACGGAGTCGCCAATGGCAAGAAACGTAACCGCCTGGCCCTCTTCGAGTTTCAGCATGTCGCGTATTTTCTTGGGCACGGTTAATTGGCCCTTAGCCTTGATTTCACCGGTCATGGTCTTCATTGTATCCGCCCCCTGCTCGTATATTCTAAATTCAGATTATCAGAATTCCGAATATCCGTCAAGATCGTTCTGTCGGTATCCTTGCATCAGGCTTTGTCTTCCCATTTCCCAGTTACCCAATTTTCCGAGCCCGAATCCGGAAGCCTGAAACCGGAAGCCCATCTTTTATCCCGAAGCCCGAAGCCTGATTCCGGACGCCCGTCTTTTGTCCTGACGCCCGATGCCTGAGGCCCTTTCTCCCAATTCCCAGTTACCAGTTACTGCAGCAAAGCTGCTATTTACTCCCGCGCAGCGATTTCCTCCCCGATCCATTTCACCCATGCCGCTTTTCCCTTCGTGCTGTTATACAGACGCTCGTCCCCCGTGACAAGCGCAAGCGACTGCTGTTCAGCCACGGCCAGATAACTGGCATCGTAGGCGGAGCGGTCATAAACCCGGCAGAAATGCAGGACTCGGGCCTCGAGCCCCGCAGCATCCACAAATGTGATACCGAGGTTGAGAAAGCCCGAGATAGAGGATAGGACTTTTTCCTCGGCGATGCGTCCCTTCCTCTGGGCAATGACCAGCCCGCTGATGACCTCATAAACCATCAGGGAGGGCGCTGCCAGTTCGAGCTCGCCCCGGACGAAACGGTCCAGCAGATCCAGGGCACGATCGCCGTATTTCTCGTCCCGGAGAAACCATTTGAGGACCACGCTGGCGTCGAGTACGAGCCTGTTCACGGCTTTTTATCCAGCTGTTTTCTCGACGCCCGGTAGATCTCGTCGGCTCTGAGCCCGGAGCGCAGGAAAGCCTCTCGCCCCTCCATGACCATCCGGTACCCCTCGAGCCTGCGGGAGTGGCGGTGTTCGTCGTAGGCTACGATGACGGCCACGGGCTTGCCCCGCTTGGTCACGATGATTTCTTCATTCTTCTCCGAGGCATCCTGGATGAGGCGGCTGAAGCCTTTTTTGCCCTCGGCGATACTCACCGTTGTGCTTTTCATATGACTATCCTCATGGTCATTTAATATGGTCATATTAAATGACCATTATGAGACTGTCAAGGGCTTCTTTTTCTTCCCAATACCCAGTTCCAATTCCCGCCGCGCAGCGGCATGACCAGACAGACCATCTCCCCTTGCGGCATGACCGGATATACTCTCCCTCTCCCGACGGGATAGACGGGACAGACCGGACAGACGGAATAGACTCTCTCTTTTAACGGGACAGACTGAATAGACCAGAAAGACCTTCTTCTATTGACCGGATAGACTGAATGGACGGGACAGACTGGATAGACGTATTTCCCGACCAGATAGACCAGACAGACTAGATAGACTAAAAAGACGAAACAAACGAAATAAACGATCCAACGAAATTAACGAATAGACCCGAATCCCGAAGCCCCCTTTTTTCACTTCCCACACTTCTTCCCCTTCCCTCTTGACACCTCTCGTATCTCATATTATAATACGTAGCGTATTACATGAAGGAGTACATATATGACTACAATTTCAATCCGAATCCCCGATGAAATGTTGAATGAAGTCGACAGATTTTCCAGGGATCTCAAAGTGCCTCGCACCGAGTACCTTCGTCAGGCTATTCTTCTGATGAACCGAAAAGTCAAAGAAGACCGGCGAAGAGTCCGGATCATGAAACTCAGCCAGAGGGTGCGCGCGGAAAGCATGCGGGTGAACGCGGAGTTCAGCGAGGTGGAACATGACCCCGGTTATTGATCATGGAACAATCTGGCTGGCCAATCTGAATCCCGGGAAAGGAACCGAGCCCGGGAAAACGAGACCTGTTCTCATTCTCCAGGATCAAGCCCTTCTGGATGCGGGACATCCCTCTACGATCATCATCCCGCTGACGACAAATCTCATCGACGACGCGGCACCTCTTCGCGTCAGGGTCAAGGCACGGGAAACTCTCGCAAAAGATTCCGATCTTCTCATCGACCAGATCCGCACAATAGACAATCGGCGACTCACTGCGGGACCGATTGCCACCCTCGACCCCGATCTGATGAAAAAAATCCATCACGCTGTCCTCGAGGTCACAGGCATCGGAACGACTTTCCATGAAGGGATGTAACGTTCGGGCGGCACTTCCCCATTCCCCATTCCCCATTTCCCAGTATCCCAGTTCCGCTGCGCAGCGGCATTGCCGGACGCCCGAATCCCGACTTCCTGCCGCTTGCGGCATGACGGGACAGACTGAACAGACGGGAAAGACCCTCTTCTATTGACCGGATAGACGGGATAGACTATTGGTTTCCCGAATCCCGAAGCCCGAATCCCTGCCGCTTAGCGGCATTGTCGTCCCTACAGGGCTATTCCATTCCTGGCAAAATCGCAGACAAGAGATGTGCCGGACTCCAGTTCATCCGGAGTCATCGTGATGATGTCAAAGGGAACCATGAATTTCCGGATCGTCATGATCTCGGCATCTTTCGTCAAATCGGCGCGCTTGAAAATATCATGGCCGCGAAAGTCTTCCGAAACGATGACCACGTCGATGTCGCTCGTCTCTTTCGCGCGCCCACTGGCTTGTGAACCGAAAAGAATTATCTTCGCTACGTGGAGGCCGTCCGCCTTCAGACGATCCTTCAGGAATTGAACGGCTTTTATAGTTGTTCTTTTAGCCATTTCAACACGTCCTTGCCTTTCTCCACATATATGATGGTCTTCCGCTTGTTGTATTCCTTCTTCATCTTCTAGATATCGTCTGGGTATCGCGTAGGAATGCTGACCCGGTTCAGAGAAAAGATCACTTCATGTAAATCATCGGGTGGTTCCAGGCTCATTTTCTCAATCAGAAATATTAGGTTGTGAATCTTCGGAGGTGTTGCAGCCATTCTTTCTTGGTAAAGTCCCTTTAGGGCCTTTTCGACAGCCAGATGGCACATGAATACCGCATATATGTATCTCTTGCTCTCGAAGAGAGCCTCGGCGGTTTTCATGTCGTAGTCCGCCTGCCTGAACCATTCTTTCACGGCTTTGGACATGTCGTGAGCTCCAAACATTTCGACAAAGATTACAGGCTTTTAAGATACATCTCAACTTAATTCTTCGCCATTTCCTGCCACTTTCCCGATTCCCGCCGCCCCACAACCCGTCATTGCGAGAAGGACGCCAAGCCGACGCGGCAATTTCGCCTGTCATCCTGAGCACCTGTCCTGAGTTCATCGAAGGATGTCGAAGGACACTTCCCCCTTTTACAAAGGGGCCACCCTCCAACTCTCCCCCTTTCACAAATGGGGACACAGGGGGATTTTCTTGGTTTGCTACTGGCTGCTTTTTCTTCCCAATTACCCAATTACTAATTCCCAGTTACTCCCGCGCAGCGATGCAGCTAATTAAAGGTTAAAGTTTTGACCCCATATCTTCGCACTTCTCTAGTCTGATCCCGCCGTTCCCCCTATACATGAACCGACAGATTTCAGGGGAATGTTGTTGAGTCTTCTCCGTGCAAACCTCCCGAATCAGCTTCCACAGTAATAGTCCCCGAACATGTTGACGGCGTATAAGTAAGAATGTATTTGTTACTGAGAATATTTGAAATTTGCTGGAAAATAGATGCAATATCGGAAGTAATCACATTATAGTATTGACCTCCGGTTTCATTCGCCAGTCTTTGCATGATCTCTGGCCTTCCGTAATTACCTCCCTGATAACTCACATCGACAAAATATACTGTAAATACTGGAATTTCTTTTTGATTGGCGTAGGCAATCGCCTGATCCAACGTTGCAGTGGACGAGTTGTCAACTCCGTCACTTAAGACGATGATTGCTCTTTTCGGTGTAGGCCCTAGTAAGGCCTTGTTGACAGATAGCATGACGGCATCATACAAATTTGTTATATCACCGCTATATGGTGTATTAATATAAGTGTTCAATTGATTTTTTGATGAGGCATCCAAAAAGTCAGTGGCATCTGGAAAGAAATCGACACCCACAGAGTAGTTGAATTTGCAAATTGCCGCCCAATCAGAAACCTTCATTTGATTGATAAACAAAACTGCGGCTGCCTGCAACTCAGCCCTGATGTTTGCAGTACTAGCGGTCCAATCCATCGCCAGTACAAAAGAAACCGGGGACGGATCTACCTTTGTGCTTGCAGTGATGCTCTGGAGCTGTCCGTTCTGATACAGCGTAAAATCGGCCAGTGCCAAGGAAAGTAGCGGAATGTTACTTATAACGTCCGTTACGGTGACATCTACGCTAACAAATGACGGACAACTTGCAGAGTTGACTTTGTTGATCCATACATTCAGCCCGTATCCCTCTCCGTTCAAAGGAATGTTCACCGTACTCGAATCCGGATCATTGGAATGGATTGATAATGTGGCGGTATATAGACCTGGAGTCGACGGGGAAAAACGTATCCCCAGAGAACATGTTTGAGATGGCGCCAGCGTATTGGAAAAAGTACTGGAACAGGTATTGCTGTAAATGCTGAATGCCGATGCGGGTTGTGTAATTGATATTGTTCCAATATTGAGGTTCGTATTGCCGGTATTTTTTATCGCAAATGTTACTTCCGCAGTGTTTTCCAGAACGATTCCCGCGAAGTTGATATTTGACTGAGCCAGATAGATGTTTGGTGCCGGTGATGGTGGCGCACTGCTTTCGCCCCCACCGCCACAGGCTAGAAGAATCAGCAGCAAGGCAACGACACTATACCGCATAAAACAAACTATGCTGTTCATGATTCCCTCCTTCTTCAGTCTCTTTTCAAGAGAGATGCTATTTACCGAACAATCAGCATCAATTCATCTTCTCATTAAATCCATTGTGAGCATCGATTGTGCCATATAATGAGTCGAATATGCTGCTGACTCCACGTCACGAATTAACCGTTTTTATTGACGTATTCACCTTAGCCGCATTAAATCGCAGCTGACTTCTCTGCATGATTTGTTGCTTTTGCTCCACGAAATGTAATGATCCTGCCATTGTCTGCGCCGGTCATCAAGGATGCGGGCCTCATGTAAATATGAAGGCATTGCCTCCACGTTCTTTACTCCTGTTCGCTGTCTTTTTCTCAGCACCTCACTCGAACCAATGTTAATCCCGTAATCTGTTTCTCGGTTCGGAGGTGCATTATATGTCGGTCTTTGCACTGCCCCAGGAGGAAATACATCTCCTGGTTGACGAAATATCTGAAGATCTTTTCACTCGCTTCAGCCCGTCCGAAGACGTAACAAGGTCCACATAGATCGCAAACTGTTTCAGATCCCGAAGCTTACCCGCAGGCAAAGCTGTATAAGCCGTCCCGTGCCTGGCGATATTCAATCCGCCTTCAGGACTTATTCTAGCTTCGTTCTTTTCGTAAAGTTGAACTGCCTCAAGCCAACAATGAATAGAAATAATATAAGCAATTAAATAAAGACGGGAATGACATCCCAGTTGTGAAAGTATGTCTTTTATTTTTTTCCTACTTAATCAACCAATCAACTTATCACCCAATTATTGACCATTGCATAAGTAATGTGACAGCCGTGGTCCCGCAAATCTTGCGGATTAAGCATATTCAGGACACGGCCCCGTATCTTTACTTTTTCAAGATTCAATACTTCCGCGTAGCGGTAATGGCCAAAGGTCGGCGAGCATTATGACTAGAGTGAAACAAACTAAGTAATGGAGGGTGTTTACAATAAAATTTTGAATATGACCTTTATATTTGCATCCTGCCAATCAATTGTGAGAGTCATCCAATTGTAACTGATGTTAGTCCTAAACTACGGGACCCACTGAAGCCCTTGTAGCTGGTACTTTGCTTGACAGCCTATTTCACAGGCAACCCCATTTCTCCCCCTTTATCTTTAGATATTCTCGCATTTCTTCATATCCTGTAAGCGCTATCAACCAAGATATCATGCACGTAAGTAATCCAAATATAATGGATATAAGCATGTTCTCGCTTATCAACATAATGAGAGTTCCAGGCAAAAGCACAATCAGAGATAGCTTGACTCCTCTTACCCAACACGAAAAATATAGTTTATGGTTTATTCCTATATATTTCTTTAAATAGATGATCTGTACAAATAAAAGGATGCACATTGAAAGTAGAATTGTAACTGCAGCACCTAATAACCCAAAATAATATGTGACTGGATATATCATTATTAAAAATACTGCCGTTCGCGTAACTGAAGCATTCCTATGTATATCCGGTCGTCCGATCGACATGTATATAAGCATTATGACCGATGAACATATCAGTATATAATTGTAGATGCATAATATTTTGAATGGCATGTGAGCATCTCCATACTCCTGACCATAAACAATTGATAATATGATTTTTGAGTAAATAATAAGAAATACAATCAAGGGTATTCCGAATGTAGCAATGATCTCTGTTATAGACAAGAAACTCTTTCTTATTGTTTCTTTATTTTCTTGCTGCTGTGAAAAACTCGACATCATTATTGGATTTACTGCTTTAGATATAAACGTGCTAGGTATTTCTGCAAGGTTCTTTGCCATTGTGTATATACCTAATTGCGACATCGAAAGTAATCTTCCGATAACAAAGACATCCACTTGCACAAAAAGCATCATTGATATGGGTAATCCGAACATTCTTTTCGAATACTGAATAATTTCTTGCAAATATGTTGGATCATATTTCAAATTAGGTCGAATCGGATAAAATATAAAAGATAAAGTAGTCTTCAGGAATGCTTCCATTACATAACCATATATCAACGCCCATGTGCTCTTCAATATAAGCGCCAATATCACTGTACATATCACTGATAGTATGCCTGCACCTTGAATTAGGAGCACCCAATTTTTGAATCGAAATTCCTTCTCCAGCACGTGTATTTTGGGGCTGACCATTCCATTTAATAGTATCGCAAAAAAGCCGACCCTCATATAGTCAATAGAATCCGGTCTGTTAACAAAATTTGCAATATAAGGAGTTATGATATATGCGACGACATATAGCAATAATCCGCGCAGTGACGACAGTATCCACGTAATGTTAATAAATTTGTCATCCGAACCGTTTTTATTCTGAATGACAGACTGTCTCAAGCCGACTTCAGCAAAAGCCTCTAATGCAGCCACTACTGCAATTACAGTTGCGAAATAACCAAATGCTTCTGGTGCTAAGATTCTTGTTAATATTATATTTCGAATAAATCGGATTAGACTATCGACGATGCTACCGACTGTCAGGATGGTCCCACTATGAATAAATCGTGATAATAAATTTATTGGTTTTTCCAGTGGGCTCATTTTAATTTATTGGCTGCAGATGATACGACTCGTTTGTCTATTATGCGAGCTTTAGCCACATCACTATTTCCCCGCATAGATTCTAGTGATGCGATCATTGCTAAAACTAAATACCAAAATACAACCATTTGATCGAAGTAGGATACTGACATAAATGCCGTTACATGTGCAAATAAAGCCGCACCCAACGACCATATCATTATCCTTTCACCTTTGTCGTAATTATCCATCTTCTTGACGACCACACCGACTTTTTTAAAACAGAAGCCTATTATTGCTATAAACAGAATCATTTTAAACAAGCCACCATCAACTCCCTCAAGAATGAATTGATTAGTAATGTCTGACATTTCGGAATTATATGATGTACCTTGAGGAATCCAATGCGCAGTATTCGTCGTACCAATCAAATACCATTCGTTTATGAAATATATTGCCCGCTCTACCAGATATGCTCGATGCCAGCCTGTGCCCCCTATAAGTTCACTGACCCTTGCCATCAGATACCATACCGGTGCTTTCATAATTAAATGCAGAGCAATCAATGTCCCTGCAATACCCCACCTTACTATCCGCATGTTATCACGTAATGGCCACATCATCATCGCAAGGATGCCGAACATTAGTGACATTAATGGGCCGCTGGATGATGATGTTGCGACTATAACAAAAGAACTGATCATACCAATAAAAGAATAAATCTTCGATGTACTCTTTCTAAACCACAGTCCCAGAAACAAAGGAAATATTGTAGCTCCGAATGTGCCTGCAAGTATCGGATGAGCGAATACGCCCTGAGATCTCATTCGATCACCTCGCATCATGGTAATTTCCCGAACCCCGCCAAATATTGAAAATAAATTTCTTCCTGTTGTGTATTCGACGATCATAAATACAGATAGAGGAAATATAATAATGGCTGCAAATTGAATTAGTTTTTCCAGACGATTGAAATCCCCGTCCATTAATAATAATCTGAACAGAAAATATGCGCCTAAAGCATTATACGCAAAACCGCAACGATTAATTGCTTTCTCCGCTGTAAAGTCCAACAGAATGCCTGCTATGAAACTTACGATAACCCACGTGATCAATACCTTATCTATCTCATTATATTTTATTCCTCTTGCTTCACCCCTTACGAGCACTCTGAGCCAGCCCACAAAAATCATGATGCGAAAGATCGTGAAATCCAAAGTAGCAATCACAATTCTTTGACCCATCGTCATATAGCTTGCGGCTGTGATAATCGGGTATATTGCGTACCTCTTCGGCAACACGAATAATAATATTCCCATGATGAGTATGAATATTATCGAATACTCAGTTATTGTTGTCATAATAGTACACTATGCTTGAAGCATTCTCATTTTCGACGAGAATAGCATGTGCAGATTTTATATTTTTAATGGTAATAGAAGCGATTTATTGAATGGTAGGATGCATAATTACGAGTGTATGTTTAACAAATGAGGCGTGATCTATGATCGAGGAAGAGTCTAATCCAAGCTCTTTGGCATTTTGCTCAGCAATTTCTTTGGCGCAACATAGATGCATGGATATTTTGAAATGCATGCATCGTAAAATCAACGCAATGCGCATGACAATATTCATTATTCTTCTTTTTCTAATTACCGAGTCTTATATTACGTGGGGCCGTCAGCGAAGTATTGGATCTCTGATATGCACCTAAATCCCATGTCATAGCATCGGGGCGAGCTTCTCCAAGAGCATCATATTGATAGAGTATTCTGAAATTATAGCCTGTTTTAATGGCGGGGGAATCCAATCGCAATTTTAAATTGAATGGTGATGCTGTTATGTTCGTAAATTTCGGGTCGCTATTAATACCATTATAATCATGGCCGGCTCCCTGCCATCCTGACCAGGTTGAATATTGTTTTCCCGTCGAATCCTGACCATAAATTCCGCCCGGCCTCAAATAGATTAAGTTATGATCACTTGTACACGAGGTACAACCAGTCGCCATGACTATCCCGATATAGGTTTTGTAAATGATATTATTTTTTATATCATAATTATTGGCACCTTGTGTAAATGCAATACCGCTGCTAAATCCCTTACCTGAATTAGAGTTTCCTGCTGACGATATTGTATTGTTGTATACTTTGATGTTTATTCCCTGTTCTACCATGATGCCCGTACCCATATATCCGGACATCGCATCAGTCGTATTATCAAAACCAAGCACATTATTATATATCAATGCACCGTCAACTGCTTCTTCCACAAATATCCAAGCTGTTGCACCGTAAGGATAATTGCCACTCACTTTATTGTTGTATATCTTTAAGTTGGTAAAGGAATAGCCGGATCTTGTCGGCGGACCAAACCCCTTGATGTGTATGATGTTCGAGTGCGACTCGCCACCCACAAGGACATTATTACCCGCGAAATTCATGTTATAAATTTGCAGATCATCGATCGTCCCTGTGGTTCTCTCACCGTTGAAGAATAACTGTTTAAAACAGTTTTTCAGAGTGCTGTCATGAATTCTTATCGTGCTCTTGTTGTCGGAAGCGCCATCCGCTATATTCATGCAGAGTTTTGTTCCGGACTCTATATATAGATTCTTTATTTCTACAAAATGCGGCCTGGTAACAACAAGGCCGGATTTTGAGTCAGAAGGTGTTCCGTTATTAACAATCTTAATATTATCAACTATGTAATATGATTTCTCATATGCATAAATGCCCTCTTGTACTCTTGCGCCATCGAAGACGGGACGACTCCAGGCGCTTCCCGAGTACCAATTATAGTCCACCGTATACTGGTCACACGTCGAGATGCTAGAAGCAAGATCACACGAAACTGCAGAGCCTGAATAGCTGATTGTTAGCGGAAGTGTCGATGACGGCCATGTGACACCCCCTTTAAAGATGAAAATGTCCCCAGCCTGATGAGTATAGTTGCCTGAAAAACCGACCATACCTGGGCAGCGCATCCATGGCGCTGTCTTTGTCAGTCCATTATTTGAATCATTACCTGTACTATAATCTATATAATAAATAGCCGCATATGATACGGGTGAACTCATGAAAAATATGAACACTGATATAATAAAGATAATGTATGTGCAATATTTTCTCTGCCTCATCTTCAAGTAACCTCATTCTTGTATAATACACATATTACGTTAATCAACTATTCACATAACACATTCATGTTGCTGTGAATACTATTATTCCCCATAGATTTATATCGGATATTTATAAACATTCTTTAATATTTAGGTAATTATATTGAGTAATTAGTCACGTTTTGGCACCAGATCGCACAGGCTGTTGGCCACTTGATCGAAGAGATCTTCGGTACGGTGATTATATCGGAACTCCAGTTCTTTGAGATACAGAGGGAATCGGTCCTTGGAGACGCCATGGTGTTTCATCAGCCTCTCTTTGGCCCAGCTCCAGAAGCCCTCCAAGCTGTTGATGTAGACCCTGCCGGAGGAGAAGTACTTTTGGTGGTCCACCTTCAAGTGCCGGTAGCCGCAGAACATGAGTCTGTCGTAGCTTCGGAACTTATCGGTATAGACCACACTGACAGACGGACCTTCTTGACGGTGAGCTTCAGCAGCGTGGCGGCCGAAACGTCCAGAACGACGCTGACGTGCACGTGGCCCTCACGCTCCAAGATCCCGAAGACAGGTACTTTGCCGGGCGCTCCCCGGCTCCGGTTGCCTTTGCGCCGGCCCCCGAAGTAGGCTTCATCGAGCTCGAACTCGCCGCCCAGCAAACTCAGGGCATCCTCGGCGTGGCTCAGGATGGCCATCCGGATTGTGCTGACGGCCCCGTATACGGCCCGATAGGACAACCCGCGCTGCAGGGACATCTTGCGGACCGGGACCTCTAACTCAAAGAGTTTGATCAGCGAGAGCCACTGCACACAGCTCAATCGGCCGTAACTGATCCAGCGGCCCGAGAAGTCATGAAACGTATATTCGCAGCGGGAACATCGGTAGCGCTCATCGGCCAATTTGTAGAGCTTTCTCTGCTTGCAGCGCGGACAAAACCGGTGTCCATTTTTACGGCATTTTCTCGACAGATATTTGCGAGCAGTATGCTCGCTCGAAATCATTTTGTATTAAGTGTCTAGATCCATGCGGCACCCTTAACACAAGTGCCAGAACGGGATCAATTACCTATTATTTTACTGCCTTCTTTTTCATCTCATATAGCTTTCCTCTGATATGCCGTAGCGCCTTATCATTAATCACATTCATCCTTAACAGATTATGGATGTGCCTATTGCCTATGTAGCCATACTCATTCATTCTTCTCACGTGTGCCGGTTTAAAGCTTTCTTTAATTTTGTGAGCCGTGCATGACTGGTGCGCTTCCCCCACGATACGAACAAAGAAGCCGTCTTCCCAAATCTCGCCGCCCCAAAGCTACTTTTTCCTTATTTGTGCTCCTCGAAAAAGACACTGGCACTGCTGCTTTAAGTGCATTCCAGTCACTCGGGAACTGCTATACCTCCTATGATAAATATAATAAAATATCAACAGTCTCGGAACTTTCCTCCAGCTCCTCTATCACAAAATTATATTTGATGAGATCTCCTCGGATAAATCCTTCGCCCGCACCTTAAGAGCGCCCTGCTTTATCCTCTGTGTGATAAAGTGACGGCACACAAGAATGCAGCTACATCTACCTGATATTCAGGCGGAAGGAGAGAAAAGCGATGACAATTACCGATTTGAAAGCAACTCCTATTGGAGGATGAGGCCATCAGGTATTCATGGTTGCAGTTTTTGCATTTCATACGTGTAAATACAATTGTACACGTCACCACAATCAAGATTCCGTTAACAATTGCAGCGTTACAACAGGAGAGATTATAACCGCGGCAAACAAAAATTAAAGATTTGATGGAGCCGGCGAGAGGATTAAGACACTTCATCAACTGAATTCAATTTAATCGCTCTACTTTCGAGCTAGGTTACTTCATGTTCATACATATTCCATAATGCACTGTTATACTTTTGCTTTATATGTTGAAAGCTCTTTTTTAAGGCGGTATGGTAAACTTTCTATAATACGCTCTATTTTCCCTATTTTAGTATTAACTTTCTCTAACGATTTTATAACATTATTGCATGTATATATATGCTGACTGATTTTTTCAACTTTTGTCGGATTGAATCTCATTTTGAAATGCTGAATCGGGTCTTTTGGATCCACCGCCGGGCCTTCAGTATCAAACCCTATACAGCCCCTATCTTTTGCAATTATACACATTTGCAAAAATAAATCTGGCCCTATCGTCAGGGCCGAAGACACTTTTTTACATGCTTCTGCGTCAACAGCATAACCAGAAGGATTCATAATTTGCGGTCCGAAAAACCCCCATATCGTTCCTAAAAAAGTTGAATCTGCATATGCATTAAGGATAATACCAAGTTCCTGATCTTTGAGTATATACTGATAAGTTGCGTTAAATTCTTCCGAAGACATAGGAATTATACCACGTTCACTCCGCATCGTTTTTAAACAACGAAAAGCTATAGATGCTTCCTCAAAACTTGTCGCCGGACATATTCTTATTCCCATCCGCTTTGCTAAATTAATTTTTTGGCGGTGTTTTTGGTGAAATGATGAATATATCTCTTCCTTACTACGTTGAAGGTCAATTATTCCTGTTGCGCTTCTGGTAGATTGATCATAGGAATTGAAATTGATTTCCTTGAGAAGCGATTCCACAGATTCAGCTTCTGGGAAGTACCAGGATGGAGATATACGTAAACTTCCAACATAAAGATATTTAAAATATTTTATAACCTGCAAAAGATACTCTCTTCCGTAACCAATATCATCAAATGCTGGGCCTCGAAGACAGATTGCTTCAGCAGAACACATATTTGCAAATAATAGTGGACGAATACTGAATATTCCTATAGCAACTATTTTCCCATTTTTCTTTCCAATAGCAAATAACGGTATTCTATTCTTTGCCCTCTCAATCTCTGCATACATAAAATGTTGGCGTGGATGTGAATGCTTGCAATTTTTCCAAAATAATAGCCATTCATGTTGTTGTTCTTTGCTCAACTGATATTGAAAATATACTTTCATTTCAAATATCCACCATTATATTATCTGGTACTAGACTAGATGAGCGCGTTTATTAACAGAGCTTTTCACAACGCACTACCACTTTTTGAATATTTTTCATTCCTCTTGAATCTCTCTTATCTGAATTTCTCATTCATTGCTGTACAATCAGCGTAATAGAGTATTTTATTTTTTTTATCTTTTCTTTTATTTCTCTTTTATCGCTCGGTCTTTTCAATAATAGTATATGACCATATATTAATCTTATAATGTGTCGAGCCACCAGTAAGGATTTATATATGATAACTGAAAGCTTTGAATTGTGTTTTTTCCAATATTTCATTTTTGATTTCTGTTGCTCTAATGCAAACGTCAGTGGTTCTTTGCTTGAGCTCCCTCGTCCATAGTGTATGATCTGTGCTTTCGGATTAAATATAATCTTCCAACCAGATTCGCTCATCCGTTTACAGAGATCCGTTTCTTCCGAATATATAAAAAAACTTTCATCGAATAAGCCCACTTCATCCAAAGCGATTTTTCTTATCATCATGCAGCAGCCAACAAGCCCATCTACTTCTATAAGTCTGTCGTGCTTGAAATACATCATGTGTTCGCTGCTAAATAAATTCGAATGGGGAAATATTTTATTCAATCGAATACTCTCGCAAAGATTGTTCCACAATGTCGGATATTTTCTGCAGGAATCCTGGATGGTCATATTCGGCCATAATACCCTTGGCCCTACGACTCCTACTCCTGAATTTGCATTCATGTATTCAGCAAGAACATTCATGCAACCTGGCAATACAATGACATCTGAATTAACCAGGCAAGCATATCTTCTGGTCATTTTCTTTATCCCGACATTGTTTGCTTTTGCAAAACCAAGATTCTTTTTATTTTCGATTAAAACAACTTCCGGATATTCAACATGAATCATGTCTTGCGATCCATCGGAGGATCCATTATCAACAACAATTATCTCGGCAATTCCCTCCACATCCGCTTGGACAGAACTTACGCAGCTTCTTAAAAGCTCTTTTGTATTCCAATTTACAATGATGACTGATATGTCTTTCATAGCATTTGTCATATGCACACCTGATTCGGTTCATCTCGTGAATTCAATCAAGCACTCTGATACATACTCTACTCCTGTCTCATTGATATCTTGATGAACGGGCAGCGCCAGTAGATTATCCTTTAAAAAGCATGCGTCCGGATTTTCCTGCCATGCAAGCGACCGGTGATAACCGGCCCACCATGGTATAGCGTGAATGAGTCTTTCATTTAGACGCTGGCATATCTGATCCCTGTCTTTCACAATGACCGGAAAATATAGCGGGCATATACCTTCTGGCAATTCCTTGAACAGCACATCGATATTAGCCTTATCGATCAGCAGTGACAGATACGTTGCATAATTCCTCCTTCTTGTTTCCATAACAACCTCTGAAGCGAATTGTAATAACAGTCGTCTTGTAATCAATGAAATATCTCTGTCTTTCACATCATCACTGAAATAGTAATCATTTGGCATTTCTTCATACTGTGTATCAGCTACTTTAAACTTTCTTTTCTCGCTTCTTTCCTTCGTTAATATTTTTCTTAATATTTTTTGAACTTGATGAAATTGCCTTGTCTCTCTCAGGATTGTTGATTTTATAATATTAAATGCGTTGCTTGCCAGGTATTCAAACGTTGTCGGTTTTCTATCCCAGTGCTGCTCTGGCATCAATGTTTTATTGTTCACCACTAACGCCCCTCCATCGGGAACAGGCAATGACTTTGGAAAGCTGAATACAGACAGATCTCCCATTGTCCCGAGTTTCTTTGATCCCACACTGCTGAATAAAGAAAGCGCACAGTCCTCTAGCAGATAGAGTTTATAATCTCGACAAAACTGCAGCACATCATCTAATTTTTGTGGATAACCAAAATAATGAGTGACATAGAGAAGTTTCGTTTTATCGGATATCTTATTCCTGACATCGTCGATGTCGATAATGCATTCTTTTGTGATCCTGTACTCCCTAACCTGGACCCCTCTTTTTATAAATGGATCTACTTCAGACCCACAATTATACGAAGGAATTAATACCTCATCATTATTTTTCAATTGTAGTATTTCACACGAGTGATCAATTGCTGTTCTTGCTTTATGTGTATAGTATACTCGCAGATCGCTAAACCATGACAGCGTGTGATGCTGAGGAGTCGCTTTTATAAACTGACTCAGTCTGATACTTGGCGGACCACAAAAAGATGCTTTCATTAGCATTATTTCATAGAAAAGGCGTTCGTTCTTATCCAATAATCATTGAGCGGTACATCAGTCCATTGCTTCAATTTTGGTCTGACACGTCTTCTCCATATTTTATAGTACAGGACATCAAATGACGTGGATATATACTTCAAATACCTAATTTTTAACATTTGCGATTTTATATGCTGATATAGAAAGACCTCGTGAACGGGTAATATTTTACCTCCCAGATATATTTTATGGTCATATTTACCACGCATACTATCAATTAGCGTGACGTTTTCGATTATCCCGTCTTTTACCTGCTCCGCATGAGATATTTGATTAAAACCCACATCATGATACTTATCGTTATTGTTCCGTGCGTTTAAAAACGAATAATATGTATTTCCAAATTTATAAGCATACTTGTATCCGAGACAAGTATCATCAAGCAACAGCTTCATCAGCCGCAATCTATCATGTTCAATTTGCGCCTTAGCCACTTCTCGGTGAAATTCATATGCTTTCGGCCAATCGTTGAAGTGACCTGCTTCTCCAAGCTCGTGCCAATGTCGCTGGTGCATCTCGACAAATTCTTTAAAGTAGATGTCTAGATCTTGTTTACTTGCGTAGGTATGGCATAAAGACCAACCATGGTCTTCCAATTGTCTATAGGCTCTTTTAATATTTTTTCTTTGCCTTTTCTCCAGTGACGACAATTGATCATTCCAATTTTCACGTAGTTCGAAATATGTCTGGACTGTCGTCTCCTTCTTTTCTATCCCCCAATATCCATCCGCATTATTTCTAACAATGTCCGTAATAGCATTCGTTTTATCGAATATCCCTGAAAGCGTACCCAAATGAATGAGATCCAAATTTTTTTCTTTTTTGAGTTCCTCCAGCATTACTGCAAGAGCATCCCCAATGCAGTCATCCTTTATTGGTAATCTTACTGCGACGGGAGTATAGTCCGACCCCATTAATCTCAGAACATAAATTTTTAATGGCCCCGCTGACAATGCGTCTAGAAACATGGGCAGAATAGCTATAATTTCATTGCCGCGTTTTACGATCATTATCTTTAATTTACGATTCCCCGCATAATGTTTCCACCATATTCGGCACCAATCATAGGTGAGAAATATTTCTGCACCGATGGACTCCATAAATGAGTCCCATTCATGGCTGATGGGTGACAACTCATCAAAATTAGTCGCTATACGCAATTTGATCTGGGGCATTGCAAATATGCTTCTCTCTATCTATATATATTTTCGATCTTCAATTCCCGGCGAGGAATTTCTTGAACAATGTTCCGTGTTTCTGATCTTTCCTTAACTTTTCTCCTCTTTCTACCACCCACGAACTTAACTTGCTTTTTGATAACTCAAAGACGCCCACATGATTCACAATTTTACCATCTATGCTCTCTTTAAATGATGCAGTTCCAGGATTACTTTGGGGGTCGTAGCCACCAAAATCGTAACATGTCGCACCATTAGATTTCATCCATTCCATCATTTTCCAGTTCAGAAGATGAAAGCCGCCAAGATTCAACCCTGCAGTCCCCGTGGCGCCCAATAGTCCGATACCACGCAAGCCAATGCATGAGGCAATCAAGGCCGCTACAGCTTTTTCTTTGAAATGGCATATCATTATTTTCATCTTCATCTCTTCTGGAAGATCTTGCTGTATCTGCCTGAATTCATTGATATCTATAGCAGGATTAAAATGTTTTCTTCCGACCATTTCTTCATAAAGAGTGCTGAATGCTTGATAGAGATTGTCCTCTGTGCCCTGTACTATTTTAAGATCTTTCTGCTCAGCAGTCTTTAGCGCTCGCTTCCATCGTCTTGATGATGCGGATAGCAGATGCTCCATCGGATTGCTCAGGTTGACGAATATTGTCTTATAAGGTCTTGCCTTGAAGCAGTATCCTTCACTCGAAAGAGCCTGTTCAAGCCACTCGTTCTCCTCAATTGTATCCTGCGGTGCTATACGTACCAGGAGCTTTCTTTTTTGAGCATACTCTTCATTGATTGCCTGCAGTAAGGTTTCCATAATATTTTGTCCCGCATTATTTCCTTTTTTTCTCCATACGGGACCCCACGGAATGTAGGCAATACCCCTTTGCAAGACTGGTAACGCTTTGATAGCAACCTGCGCCATGGCTACGACAGTCTCATTATTTTTGACAATCAGATGACTCAGGTTTTCACGACCCCATCGAATCGCACCATATGACCAGGTCTGATAGATATTACCGTCATCGAAGGTCAGTAACGCTTGACTCCATGCCTCTTTCGATATTTTATCGACTTCTATTGAATAGCTCATCATTCAAACTCTGCTTTCTGAAATTATCATCTCAATATGAATGAGAACTGCAGGGGGATATTTCCAAACCGATGATCCCATCCTTATCCCACTTTGAATCCTCAGGAACTATCTTTTGCCGAATGACGACCTTTTCTACATTGTAGTCATTCAGCAATGTCTTTCGCACCATCTTAAAAGCCTGGAGGCGACTGCCATCCACCGGTAGCATCCGAGGGTCTTCAGCCTCAGTTCCAGCAGCCAATCCGCCGGGTCCACCCGCACACGGTCCACCACGTATTCGTCGCCGGTTTTATACGCCAGAGCGGAAGAAATGGTGAAGACCCTTTTGTACCCCGCCTGCTTTGCTTGCGCGATGTGACTCTCACGATAAAATCCATGGGGAAAGCTGATGGTCGGCACCTCATGTTTCATCGCTTCTTCCAGCGCCCTCTTCGAAGCGACAATTTCCTGCGTTACCTCTTCGTCACCCAGGGTCGTCAGGTCCCGGTGGGATACGCAATGGGACCCGATCGCGACAAATCGAGAATCGAGCACCCTCAACTCATCCGTGGTCATGACCACCTCGCGCCTGCGTTCGGGGTCATCTTCGGGGAGCCAGTTCGGAGGGTTGCCCATGCAGCCTGACGGCACTAAAAGGTGGGAAGGAATATTTCGCTCAACCAATTCCGGCAAGGCGTATTCCCGGAAGCTCCTGTACCCGTCATCAAACGTGATCGCTGCGTAGTGCGGCCCGTCGCCGATCATGTCGGGCTTGTCGGCCCAGATCGGCTTTGCCAGCCTGAATATCTCATCGAGCTGCCTCGCGAAGCGCACCCGCTCATCACGTCCCACAACATGATAGTACAGAACGACACACTTGGTCGGTCGCCTACCGCCCAGAATCGTCATGCAGATTCCCGCAATCGAATCCCAGCAGAAGACGATCACGCTGATCATGAATTTGACTGTCCGCTTGATGAACTGCACTCCATTATGACGCTAAACGTATTGACCGACTAATCAAGCTGCCTTGATGCGCTTCCACTGTTCCTTTCGCAGGTACCGGATGAATTCCTCCGAAACCGGCCGCTTCTGGCCGCTGTACGCAGCCCATATAAACCCGTACATCCGGATGACCCCCTGCAGGACATAGGGTGCCTTCCCCATCCAGCGGATGCTTTTCATCATTTCGAACAGTGGGTGGCTCCCCAGGGCATGGAACATCACGCCCTCCCGAAAGCGCTCTCGCAACTGGCCCCGGGAGGCATCTCCGACCTTGAGGTGATAGGCATGCAAGCCGGGGAAAGATCGCGTCTCCCACCCCTTCATCCGCGCCGTGACCACGGCAATGGTATCCTCACCCCCCCAGCGGCTAAGGGCATAACCGCCGATCTGCTCGAAGCAGGCCTTGCGGAAAAGCTGGACGGCGCCGGGGACATACCGCGATTCGCTCAAGTACCGGGGCAAGAACCGCCCGTTGACCGGCTCGTAAAGTGTGCCGCCCGCAATGCCCAGCTTTGGGTGCTCGCGGAACTCGCCCAACAGAGTCTCGAAGTAGCTCGCCTCAAAGGTGATGTCGGCATCCAGGTTGCCGATGAAGTCGTACGGCAGGCCCTCGAGCATTCCATGGCCATGACGCAGGGCCTGAACCTTACGGGCGAAATCGACACCCCCGCTTCCGTCATCCCGTCGGGCAAAAACGATGAAGTCCGTCTTGCTCTCGTAATTCTGGACGATGCGATCGGTATCGTCCGTCGAGCCGTCGCTGACGATGATCCACCTGCATGGCCTTCGGCTCTGCGCCATGACCGCCTGGAGGGTGTTCTCGATGTACACCGCCTCATTTCTAGCAGCGGTGAGGAGCACATAAGATGAATCTACCGAATTCATGATACCGTTGCCACTTCGCTCCGTGAATGATCAAGCCCGATGTGCACAGGTAAGATCGCGACCCGTCAGCATCGACCGAAAAGTATCTGTCAGATATTTGCGCAGGTGTTCGACATTAGCCTGTAGTTCGTGATTGTTTCCGTCAGACTGCCCCCAGAGGGATAGAAGCCGCCCTATGGCCTCGTTCAGGCTCGCATCTCGCCCGTCGATGACCATGTGGCCCACGCCTGCTGACTCGAACACACCCCGGAATTTACCACTGTAGGCAACCCCCACCGTCGGGATGCCCTGGGATAGCGCGGCAATGCAGGCGTGCATCCGGGAGCCTATGAAAAACGTACATAGCCCGATAATCCCTTTCACCGCGTGCTGATCATGCTCTCCGTGCAGCATGTGAATCCTACCCGTAAACTCCTTCAAGGAATCAAACAATTCCCTGCACGCCTGCGTATCGCTCTCCACATCCCCCTCTGGTGCAAACGTGTGTGGAATGAGCAAAAGAGAACAATCCGTCTGTTCCAACAGTTTCCTTGCCGCCTCATGCACGAACCGGCGATAATCCAACGCAAGGCCAAACATATTATTGCGGGTATACCCGCCATTGTACATCAGGCCGTTGACATTCAGGCCTACGAGATTTCGCTGTACTTCGCTATTTAGGCGTGGGTGAATGGCTTGCATATCCGGTAAAGCCGCCTCAAGCGCAAAAGCTACATCCGGGCAGTATTGAACGGTCTTGCTTTGTATCCTTCGGCCGAGTATCTGCCTTACATACTCAAGGCTTCCCCGGTCACGCGCCAGGATCGCCCCTGATCGCTCCATGATGACGCGTGCCAGGTATTGGGAGGTTTTCGATTTATACGGTCCGTATGTCTGGGGAAGCAGGTGCAGTTTGTTTCCCAGCAGGATGACGATCAGGGAAACGGCTGCACCCGTGATGAATCTCCCCATCCCGTATATATCGCTGAAACTGTCACCCCCACAGATATTTCCCACGAAATCAGCGCGTTTCAGCGCGTCCAGCCGCTGATTGCTTCGCAAGATGGACTCTTTCCACGACGCAACGGGAACGAACCTGTAGAGGGCTGCTGCCAGAAACAGCCATGCCAGATGTTCCCTGAGTTTTGCTTTTGGCGACAATCTGTAATTGATAACCCTGATTTCAAGCGGCTGTTCGGCCAAGATCAGTTTTTGCGGCTCCGTCGACTTCGCGCCAAGAAAAAAGGAAATCTCAGCCTCCGGCTGAACCTCTCTGATCAACTTGACCAGCGAGGCCGCAAGGGCGGAGACGCCCATGTTGCCGGTATTTAAAGATGCGCCCAATATGCAGACATTGCGCAATCCCATAATCCTACGCCGCAAACCTTATCTTCTTCTTCATGACCTGTATCCGGTTGAGCCAATCGTATCCGCCTTCCAGCTTCGCTCGGAGCAAATCCTCATCGTCATGGGAATTGACGGGAATCCGCTTCAGGATGTACTGATCGTCACCGCGTTTGGCCGTGCCGATCCTGGTGCTGACTGCACAGGTGTAGCCTGCATGGCTCAGGGATTGCTCCAGGTACTGGACGAAGTCTGTATCATGCTCGGGAAAGGCGTAGGCATAGGAGTAATGGTCCACGGTTTTTCCTAATTTCTCTTCTATCGCCTGCTTGGAGGCCCGAAGTTCGTATTCGATGGATGCCATTGTCTCTATGGATTCCCGCCTGCGCGGGAATGACTTTGGTGCCGATGTTTGTATGGATTCCTGCTTTCGCAGGAATGACAGACTGGATTGTGTGGATTCCTGGTTATGCGGGGATGGCAGGTTGGGTTGCTTCGATGCTGTTTTGTACAGTTCGTATAGCTGCACGTGAGAGACCGTATGCGCGCCGAAGCTCACCCCCTCCCCTGCCAGGGCTTTTATCTCATCCCAGGTCAGGCAGTCTCTGCTATTCAGGCACTGACTTTCATTGCTTATGAACCCCGTTGGAAGGAACATCATAGCGGTGAAGCTGTGCTTCTTTAAAATCGGCCAAGCACTGTCGAGGAAATCCCTGTAACCATCGTCAAACGTCAGCACCGCGTAGCGCGGCGCTTTAGTGGCTTGTAGCTTGTGGCTTGTGGCTTGTGAAGAAGGATTCGATATTAAAGACAATGCTTCGGAGAGGGAAATAACCTTATAATCATTGTCGGCCAGGAACTGCATCTGGCGGGCGAAGATTTCCGGTTTCGTGTTTGTCTGGAAGTAGGGATGGCGGACGTCTTCATCGCGATCCGATATGCTGTGATACATCAAAATACTGATGCGCGTGCTTTCCTTTTGGCGGAGGATTTTGCGCAGTGGGTGGAAGAGGTATAGCGTCAGCAATCTATCGAGGCGTAACAATATGGTCTATCCCGTCTGTCCTGTCTGTTCCGTCTGTTCTGTCTATTCGGTCTATTCCGTCGGGGAGAAAAGGTCTGTTCCGTCGAGAGGAAAAGAGTCTATTCCGTCTGTTCCGTCTCTTTGGCTTTCCAGTTACTGATTACTTATTTACTTAATTACTTCTTCTAACCAGGCCATCCACCAGGTCCAGGTATTCCTTTCCTTTATGCACCCAGGCGTTTTCCTGGATGAATGCGGCTGCATTCTGCGCCAGGATCACCCGCTGCTGCCTGTCCTTGATCAGCTCCAGCATGGCGTCGGCCAGGCTTTCCACATTGCCCGGCTCGAAGAACCTGACGATGGAATCGTTGAAATAATGGCTGTCAATCGCCGTCTTCGACACGATGGCCGGCACATTGAGCGCCATGAACTCGAAGATCTTTGTGCTGAAGGCCATGTTGCCGAACGATTCGGCCCGTTTCGGCACGATGCCGATGTCGGCTTGCGCAACGATCGGAATGATCTCCTCCAGCGGCAGGGCGTCTCGGAGAAACACCCGGGCTTCGATGTTCATATCCGCCACGAGATTCCAGAGGGCATCCCTTGCCGGCCCATCGCCATAGACATACATTTCCGCTTCCGGGGCTTTCGCCTTGATCAGGTCGAAGGCCTTCACCGCAAGATCGAGGCCCTGGTGCTGATTCAGCGAGCCGGGATAGATCATCCGGACTTTTCGGTCCTGCCTCGTCCTGGGATACGATTGGAAGAAAGCGGGCACCGGGTAATTGAGAAAGACCGAACACTTTTCCTTGTTCACGGATCGCTCCGTGATGATTTTGTCCCAGAGGTGGTTTGCGATGATCACGTGGTCGGCAAAAGCCGTCGAGGCCCTTTCCATGAACAACAGGCCTTTGAAGACAAACGAATCGCGGCTGACATCGAACTTGCTCTGGTAGAACTCCGGCACGATGTCGTGGATGTCCAGAATGACCCTCGAGCCGGCGAACCTGGGGATCAGGGCCGCAAAGACCTCGAAATCGGGAACGGAGTGGACGTGGATCAGGTCGTATTTCCCTGCCCCGTTGAGCGTCTTCCGGGCAAGGAAGGCTGACGAATTGATGAAGAACTTCGACAGGCGATACAGAAAGGCCGCCTTGCTCTGCTCGTTGACTAACCGGGGCTGAATGCGGTGGACGTGGACCCCGTTGAGGACTTCAACCTCCGCCATCCCCTGCCATTTCAGTGCAACGACATCCACATGGTCGCCGCGACCGGCAAGGGCCTCGGCGTACATCCTGACCCGGCTGTCCTTTTCGTAGAAGGAATAAACGACGTGACATACCCTTAAAGATGGTATATTCCGTCGTTCCGTCTTTTCCGTCTGTTCAGTCAAGGGAAGAGGGTCTGTTCCGTCGTTCCGTCTGTTCCGTCAATTGAAGATGGTCTATTCGGTCGGGGAAGAGGGTCTATTCCGTCTGTTCCGTCGGGGAAGAAAGGCTGGTCTGTTGCATCTTGCGGCAGGGATTGGGTACTGCAAAGCGGGATCTGGAAAATTGGGTATTACCAGTTACTAATTACTGATTACTCAGTTACCAGTTACTGATTCCGGCCTATGGCCGGGTGAGGCGGTCGACGAGGTCGAAGTATTCCTGTTTTCGATTGTCCCAAGCGAACTCCTGGGCAAATTCGGAACCTTTTTCGATCATCCGGTCCCGGAGGGCCTTGTCTCCGATCATCTGCCCCATGGCATTCGCCAGATCGACTTCGTCGCCGGAGCGGAAGTACCGCACAACGTCATCGTTGAAATAGAACTTGTCGATTTTCGTGTCGGACACGATCACGGGGACCCCCAGGGTGAGAAACTCGAGGATCTTCGTGCTGAACGCCTCGCCGCCGAACGGATCATTTCGCTTGGGGACGATGCCCAGGTCGGCATTGGCCATGACTTCGGCGATCTGCTCGATGGGCACCGTGTCCTTCAGCACGACCTGCCCGTTGAGGCCCAGGTTGTCGGCCAGACTGCGCAGCGACTGCTTCGTCTCGCCGGAGCCGTAGATGTGAAGCTCGGCATTCGGGATCTCGTCTTTCACGAGGGCCAGGGCCTTGACCGCAATATCCAGCCCCTGGTGCCAGTTCAGGGTGCCGGGGTAGATCATGACGAACCGGTCGTCGTCACGGCTCCGGGGCCGCCGGAAGAACAGCGACTGGTCCGGGTAGTTCAGGAAGACGGAGCACTTCTCGGGCCTCACGGAACGAGCCAGCAGCTTCTTCTCCCAGATGTCGTTCGAGATGATCACGTGGTCGGAGTAGCGGATCGATGCCCGCTCGATGGCCACGAGCGACTTGAAGAGCAAATCGGACTCGCTCGTGCCGAACTTGCTGGCGTAAAATTCGGGCACGATGTCGTGGATGTCGAGGATGACCCGGGCCCCGCTCAGCTTTGCGAGCGCCGTGGCAAAGACCTGGAAATCGGGCACGGAATGCACGTGGATGAGCTTGTAGGGGTTCCGCAGGTGCCTGCGAGTGAGGAAGGCGGCCGACTTCACGAAAAACTTGCCGAGCCGGTACAGGTAATCCAGCTTGTTCTTCTCGTTTCGGACCCGCTCCTGGATCCGGTAGACGTTGACGCCCCGGACCACGGCGAACTCGGACTGCCCCTTCTCCCGCAGGGAGATCACGTCGACCTCGTCGCCTCGCCTGGCCAGGGCCTCGGCATAGCGCATGACCCGGCCGTCGCTCTCGTAGAAGGAGTAGGAGAGCATGCAGGCATGGATTTTCGGGCTTCGCCGCTCTTCCTTCACGGTACTTGCGGCCCGGCGGAACCTCGCCACCTCCCGGGGCAGAGCATGCCAGTACTGGCCCTCGTAGGTCGTCCTGATATGCTCCAGGAATTCCCGGTAGTAGGCGGCCGGGTACTCGTCCAGACCCGGCTTGTCGCCATTGAAGCTCATGTAGTCGGGGTGGGTGATGATCAGCGCCATGCCGCCGTGCTCGGCGATCCAGCGGAGCTTCTCCTTCCAGAGGCCGATGTCCTTGTGGCCCATCAGGACGAACAGCAGGTGGTCCTGGGGAAGGGTGTAGGGCAGCTCGACGAAACCCGTGTCGGGTCCGCCGTTGCGGACCATGAAGGGAAAGATGGTCCGCACGCCGTCGGGCTGGGGTTCGAAGGGGTCCGTGTCGAAGGTGGAGGCATCGTACTCGATGTCGAGCTGATGCGTTTTGTCGAGGTCGTGGTACATCCGGGGGGCGCGGAACCCCGCACAGCCCCATTCCTTGAGATAGCGGTTGATCCGGGGGGCCTCGCGGCGGATGGCTTCCTCGGTGCGGAAGATGTTTCCCCCGTGGGTCACGCCGTGCAGGCCGATCTCGAAGCCTTCTTCGACGAGGCTCCGGCGAAGTTCCGTGTCGGCGGGGTAGTCCTCGGCCACGAAGTTGAAGGCCGAGCGGAACCCCATGTTCTTTTCAAGCTGCATCAATTCGCGGCATCGGCTCTGGCCTTCGGCCCGCTCCACATCGTGGGTGAGCACCACCGCGAAGCGCTTGCCGTCGGGCCATCCGGGCCAGCCAACCGGCTTATTACCCGCCTCGGGGTCGATGGGCCAGTGATGCCCGTTTCGTGACATCCGCCAGGCGACGTACTTCTTCCGGGCTTCGATCTGAAGCCATCTGGGTATGATCGGCTTGAGGGCGTAGTAGATATCCTGAAGCATGGCTGGTTATCCTGATATTTTCGTGGTTCCCAGTGGCCTCGAGAACAGCGCACTTAAGCCGGGTGAAGAAATGTGCCAACGGGTAAATGATCAACACGATAACGATGCAAAATTTGTTCCGCTTCAATCATAATCAGGAAACGAATACGTCAGCAAATAGTCCGGGAATACAGGTGGTTGGATACTATGCCGCGAACATGTAACAGGGCCCTGCGCGTAATGATCTTCATTTTTTGCAGGCAGGGCCACGGGGCGTAAAAAACAGGGATTCGGAACAAAAGACTCGCCTGTTTCGTCTGTTTGGTCCGTTCTGTCCGGTCCAAGAAGTCATTGCGAGGCGTGGCAATCTACGATCTATATTGTCCCGTTATATGAAGACCCCTTCTTTGATCTTCCTCTCCCCTGGCGGGAGAGGATTGAGGTGAGGGGGTCTTTTCGTCTGTCTAGTCTGTCCGGTCATGCCGCGGGGCGGCAGGGAGTCATGCATTCGTGTCTGTAATCTTAATTATCTTTTTCGCCAATTGCAAGATGCTTAATGACTGACTGCTGCCAACCATTGGTTGAGCCCTCTAAGACTTCCCTGGCCTGCCTCAGCCCATGTGCCGGTAGAGCAGACCGCCGATGGCCTTCAGGGCCGGAACGGGCAGCATGGAGAAGACATGGTTGGCCCTTGCCGACACGGCCTTGCCTGCCGACACGAATACATTGGCCGCCACATCGTAGCGATAGTAGTTGATGACCTGCTCGTCGGCGCCCCAGCCGGCCTTGAACTGGCGAAGGCCCTCGTTTCCGGGCTCGGTCCGGCCAAAGCACAGGCTCTTGTAACCTTCGTCGGCATAGCGCTTGATGGCCTCCCACATGACGAGGTTTGCGGCCCGCAGGTTCTGGTACGTCTTGTCCGAGGCGCCATATTTGTAGATGGCCTCGCCGTTGGCGTGCAGGTAGACATTGGCGGCGACGGCATTGCCCTGGTAAAAGGCCAGGGCCACGGTGCCCATCCCCCTGGCCAGGATCTGCTCATGCAGATTCTCGAAGAACCGCCAGGGCTGGGGGGGCAGGCCGTGCTCGCGGCGGGTCAGGCAGTTGAGGCGGCAGAACTCCCGGAGGGCCTCCGGGGTGGTCTCGAATCGCACCTCCACGCCTTCCTTCTCGGCCTTCTTGATGTTTCTACGCGTGGAGTCCCGCAAGGTCTTGAAGAGCGACTCAGCCCCCGGGGCCAGGTTGAGGCGGTGGCGATAGAACCACTCCGACGCGGGACCGTCGCCCAGAAGCTCGGAGCCTCCCCGCAGCTCGATGTACTTCCAGCCCCGCTTTTTGCCCTCCTGCACGATCGCTTCAAAGAGCACCCGGGAGACCTCCGCGTGCGGGACCAGGGGATCGCAGTAGTCGGTGAAGGGCAGGCTGACGGCGCGCTTGCCGGTCAGGAAACTGTCAACTTCCATCAGCGCAATCACCGCCGGCATGCACCCCTGCGCCTTTGCGAAATAC
>Ga0351877_1066_pt1 | contig 30559 bp, 22 predicted proteins | sample BONcelFGM3001D13_FD_206775 | JGI IMG/M metagenome (GOLD analysis project Ga0351877, IMG submission 206775) | Enriched cells from coal bed in the Powder River Basin, Montana, United States - BONCAT cells FGM rep3 HSBNCT.FGM.300.1.D13 ...
GAATGAGGAGTATCTCTTAGCGGGGTATAAAAGTTCTTATGAAGATATTTATTTCTTTAAAAATCAGCAGTGGAAAGTAGCAAATTATGCTGTTCTTCTATATGTGGCTATTGTCGCTGCTTCAAATTATCATTGGCTCGATCAGATATCATTTCGTCCAATAATAATTGTTTTGATAGCTCTATTGGCAATCACAATCATATTTTCATTGGAAATGGCCATAGAGCGAGCAAGGAAAAGAAAGGATGAGGCAAGAGCTGCGATCAAGGAGGAAGCCCCTAAATATATCCCTATGATGTTCGGAGATGAGAAAAGCCTTTCGATTGATGTCTATCCTGTTCAGGTGGCTCTGGTTTCTATCATATCTCTAGGCGGTTTCTTGAGTGTTCAAATAATTGGTTGTTCATCAGAGTGTCTTTCCTATTCCATTTTGTTCGGCTGTCCATTCTTATATTTCATTTCCTATCGTATAGTCTTCAAGAGGGCTAAATGATCCAGAGCAATACCCGCATCGACAAATTAAAAATCGGTAAAAATGTTGTTTATGTCAAAAGGGAAGATCTCTGTGTTCCCGAAGGCTCGAATTGGCCCCGCTTTGCCAAAATAAGAGGCTTGCAGGCCCATGCTCAGAAGCTCAAGGCCAAAGGAATCGAAATAATCGCATATCCAGATAATAAAATTTCAATGGCGGGCTGGGGAGTCGCTGCCGTGTCGAAGGAAGTCGGCTTAAAGGCCATCATTTTTCATCATAATTATATCCCGAAGAATTTCCCTCCGAAATTGGCCTTTCATATCAAGAAATGGCAAGAGTTCGGGGCTGAAGTCATTCCCCTCAAAGGCAGCGTCCATAAAATTCTCGGCAATGCAGGGGCGAAGTATCTAAAAGAAAATTTCGGAGGGAAGGCCGTAATGCTTCCCATAGGTCTTAAATTCTCAGAAACAGTAGCCGAAGTGGCAAATGAAGCAAAGCTCTCCAATCTGGAAAGGTTCAAATCCATCGTCGTCTGTGTCGGGAGCGGGATGATGTGCTCTGGTATCCTCAAGGCGCTTCCCGAAGAAAGCCGTCTTTATGCCATCATGGTCAAGCATCTTGAGGAGGGCAAGTTGGATGAAATGAGGGATGAGATAGTCAAGAATGCTGGCCTCGCTCTCCCGCCTGCCAATTTTGAATTGATCAATTCGGATTATGAGTATGAGCAAAAGGCCAAGTGCGAGTGCCCTTTCCCTTGCCATCCGATTTATGATCTCAAAGCTTGGGATTGGTTGAATAAGAATATCCAAAAGCTTAAGCCCCCCGTCCTCTTCTGGGATGTCGGTGCTGATTCGTATTGATGCCCCCGAAGGGGAGAGAGAAATGCCCTTCCTTTCCTTTTTTGCATGCCTGTCTTTTCATCGATGGTTTTCCTTGTTCGTCCTCTTTTTCCCCTTCCCCCGTAATGCCCCTGAATGGCCCAGGAATGGTTTTTCCTTTTCGGGCATGTCTCTAGCCCCATCCTTCCTTTTTCAAAATTCAGGGGGCAAATGATAGGCAGATTTGGGCAAGGCCTTGGCCAAATGTCGCTGGCGCTGAAGAAAATGAAAGAGCCCAAATATCCAAGCCAAGGGAAGTGGTCTTCAAGAAGAGAGGAAAAAGTGGTGTCCTGTAAGATAAGAAGAAAAGCCTGTATCCCGAAAGGGCCTAAAATAGCGAAGGGCTTCCTCCCCCAAAGAAAAGATAGAAAGCCCCTCCAAAGGCGCCCTTCGCTCGCCCCAGCTTTATAGCGCGCCTTGTTTATCCTGTTTGGTGCATCCTGTCCAGCGCTTTCTAGAAAGAGTCTAGTGGTGTAGTGGAAGGGGAAGGGCTATGCCCTTGCTGAAGGCTATCCGCTTTGCGTTGCTTCCTTCCCCCTTCCATTTCCCTGTAGGGGGCATGGCGGGGGCGGGAGAGCGAAGAGAAGGGTCAAGCAGCCTTTCATTGCTTCCCCCGTAAGCTTCGTTCTTGGCCGTTGAAGGGTTTTCTTTCCGGTGTAGGGAGAGTGAATGGCCAAAATGGTGTGGGGCAGTGTAAAGGGGCCTGGGAAAGAAAGGTATCATGCCCGGAAAGGAAGTAGGGAGAAGGAAGGCCCCTTCATTCCATGGAAGAAGGAAATGCGGGGAAAGAAAAGGTGTCCAATAAGGAAGCCCCTTTTTTGCCGCAGGAAGGAAGAAGAAAAGCTGTAAAAGGGTTTTGATTGTCCTATTTAGTGGCAGTAATCATGTAGTGGTATTTGAAATGGAATAAATCCAATGAATCCATGAAAGTATATAGATGATGAGAGAGAGGGAAAGATTATTATAATGTCCTCTATGGGCGGCTGAATCTGGCGTAGTCGGTAAGCTTGAATATCTTTTTATCCAGGAGTGTTCTTCCGCCTCTTTTTGTTTTTAGTTCCTCTTGTCGCTTTTTTATGTATCCAGTGAGGTCGAGGTAAGTCCTGATCTTATGAGTTTTGCAAAAATCTCTGGCTTCCGAATATATCCTAGCTTCTTGCTCATTGGTCAATTTCTTCTTAAAGCCCCAATCAAGAAGCCATCTTCCAAGTCTCTCCAGATAAATGGGCTTCTCCTCAGCAGTTATGAGCCGATGATATTGTTTATCAAAAAAAGAGTGAATGTCTAAGTCAAGAAGATCGCGGAGGGTTCTGATTCCTGTCTTTTCTCTAATGCGTGGTGGCAATATTCGCCATTCATCATGGAGGCAAGGTTTCGCGTTTATCTTCGATAGCCTTGCATATATCACGTATCTAAATTTATCCGGTCCGTAATAGCCTGTCTGGGGTGAAATGAGTCCTTCCTTATCATCCGCGAATCTTTCCTTGGTAGGCTGGTGTCTTTGGTCATAAATGAATTGTTTTGATGAGTATTTCCGTCTGGTGCAATTCAATTTATCAAATAGCTTGCCTATGGCTTCCTTCTCTGTCGGATAAAATATATCTCTGGTTATTTCCAAATATGAGATTCGATGCTCCTGCCGATAGGAAAAGTATCCGCTGAGTTTTTCCAAGCATCTTCTGGATGGTACTCCTATCTCAATCCTAGATTTAAAGTAGCCTTTTTTCGCCTGATGGGAAGTAGCTAAGATTTTGAAATAGGAGGATTCCTGCCTGTCTTCTTGCAAATAAGATAAATCATTCCTCACGACGTAAAAAGGAAAGAAGCTCAGTATGGCTATTCTGTCGATATAGAAGCCTATGCCCAAGGGATATTCGGGGGTAGTAGTCTCTTGGTAGTAGTGGAGCATGGTGTCTTATTAAAAAAAGTGGTATGGAATATGAAACACGGGAGAAGGGTTTATTCAAGAAATATTTCTGAATATCGTCGGCATTAGAGTGGAGGCCCCATGAGCGAAAAGATGGATAAACTTCTCCATGATTGGGATTTGGAATTAAAAGAAGGGGAGAAGCTTAAACGAGGGGAATGGACCTCAAGCGGCGAAAGATGCCTTTCTTTCGAGTTTTCCAGCTTTGAAATTAAACACCAAGTCCGAGGCGACAAGCATCGGGGGCAGGAAAAGCCATTAGCCCATCTATCTTATGAATTTACTGCGACAGGAAAACATACCGGAAGAATTATAATCGGGAAAATGCCAGACGGTGATTGGACTGACACGAAAATCAAGGACGATAAATGGGCAATCGGGTATGTCGCTGTTTATGAACATGAAACGGATTTAAAAGATTTCTTTATGATAATTGCTCTTAGCAAACCTGCCTTCGATGATTTGTCAAGATTGCTTTTTTCCTTTGAAGGAAAGATACGAATGACAATTTATCTTCAGAAAGAAATTGATGAAGCATTTGAGAAAATTCATATCACTGGATACGAGATCTTAAAGCAGCCATAATTCGCCCCCCCGCCAGCCCGCATTTTCATTAAGGCCGCTTGTGGGGGGAGGGGGTGAAGCACTTCCTGTAATGTCTTGTTTTTTTATAGTATCCACCGGGAATGCTTCATGACTAATGAAATTCTTCAGTTTGGGTTTGGAAGGGAGTCCATTGCCAATGGCCATTTATCTTCTTGACCAGCCTTGAGTTCAGGAGTATGTTAAGCGCACCTTTTGAAGATGTTCCCGTCTAAAGCCCAGTAAATCAACTACCTAACTTCTCGTATTTTCTGAAGAGCCAGATGTCAAGGTGTAACCGGAAAATACCCATACGATCGGCTTCTGGGGGATCTTATTTCCCTTGGAGCCCGCCACGGTATCGTAAAGAATGAAGAGACACGCAGTTTAAACCTTTATAACATAAGAAAGGAGCTACTCGCATGTCGATACCAGCAAAACACCTCAAGAAGTTGAATTATTTGGTTCAGGCGCATCAAATAATAGTCAAATTAGGTACAGACAAGAAGATACTGGCTGCGCTGAATGAACTCTCCGAGAATCCCGAGTTGAGGAAGCAAGTTGCTAAGGATCCAGCAGCATATATAAAGCGCAAGGGGATCTCCCTCCCCAGAGGGGCCAAAGTGACTTTTAGGGAGAATTGGGGGGGCGAAATCAATTTTGTGATATCGACACCCGGGGGAGGCAGCGTTAGCGCGAGTGCCAGCTACAGCGATTCAGAGGGGTTCCAATGCGAAGTTAAGGCCCAGTGACAGTTGTCACGGCCATTACTGAGAGGTTCTTACCGTATACTTGAACGGGCCATATCCACTATTTCGATCAGTAACTATCAACTTCCTGCCCCTAGTTCAAATGAGATTTAGGTGCAGTGCGTATAATATTGGCTATTATTAGTCCCCTTGCTGCCCTTTCCAAAAGCCTTTTCCAGCCTGAGAGCCGCCTCCCGCTTCTGATCGGGCAAAAGATGCGCATACCGGAGCGTCATCTCCAATGTCTTATGCCCCAGAAGCTCCTTGATGGTCAGCAAGGTCTCACCCTGCAAGGCAAGCCATGAAGCGAAGGTGTGCCGAAGGGAATGAAAAGTGATCTTATATCGACGATCCTTGATGCCTTCATTGAAGCCCAGCCTTTCAACGACTCGGGAATAAGAATCAGATACCTCCATCACCCTGCCCCTCTTGCTTGACTTGAAGACATATTCCATGGGCTTCCCCCTCGCCCTTTCTTTCAGGATTGCCTTGATCCCTTCCGTCATGAAGGCTTTGCGGCTCTGCTTGTTCTTCGAATCGGGGATATCGATAATCCCATTTTCCAGATCGATATCATAATTCTTCATATTGAAGATTTCCCCTGCCCTCATGCCGGTATGCAGGCTAATGAGAGCCATATCATGCACCTGGGGGGATACCTTCTTCAATTCTTCTAGAAGCCTTCTTGCCTCATCATAGGACAGGAAGCGAATTCTTCCATTCTGCGCATTGGGGATCTTGACCCCTTTGATCGGATTATCGCCTTCATAGAGGCCCCAGAGCTTTGCTTTATTGATTATTTGCCGAAAGAGCTTGAGGCAATGTTCGATGGAGCCAAGCGAGAGGCCTTCCTTTCGAAGCTCGCTCTTCATCTTCTCCAGATGCAAGGCTGAGATTTCATTTACGGGCATTTCACCGAAGCGAGGGGCCAAGTGTTTCTTGTATCGGCTATGATCATCCCTTGCCCCGCCGGATTTATTCTCTTTTGCCCAGATTAGATACTGCTCGGCAAGCTCCTTGAAGAAAGGGGCCTTCTTCGGGCCTGACAGGATATTGACAGGCTGCCCTTGTCGAATGGCTTGCATCCTTTCGGCTCGAACGGCCTGGGCCATCTCCAAGGAATAGCCTTCCGATTTCCATCCCACCTTTTCCCAGATCAGGCGATTGCCTATTTGATAAGAGATATCGAAGCAGACATCGGGCTTGCCTTTGATCATTCTGCGGGCGGACTTGCGGAGATAGACCCCTTGGGAGGGGCTTGCCTTGCGATAGGCCTTGGAGCTTGATGCCTTCTTCCTTGCCATTTCTTAGCTAACCTTTAGCTAACGAGCGGCTAACGATGGGGCAGGAAATAGCCCATGCTGCGAGAGGGCCTATATCCGCCCAGGCAGGAAGCTCTAATGGAGTCGGGGAATTGATGCAATGAGATTCTTCGGGGAGGGGCTTCAGGAATTGATTGAGCCTACTGGGATTCCTTGGTCCCCTTATAAGTGTATGATATGTAGCGAATATTTAACTATATGTAACTTAAATGTAACTACTGAAATCATATCTTTTTCGTTATGGATAGTTTACACACTTCTAGACTCTTGAAATGCAGCCTCTAATACGATTGTGAATATCTCAAGCAATTCCTTAAGGCTTGTTTGCACTATTTCGAAATCCTTACTAGCCGCTTTACCCCTATGGGTTACGTTGGAGCGGACTTGATAGTAGTACTCAATCGCCTTTGCGGGATTAGAAGAATCAAGAACCGCAAATTCATCCGGCCTATCAGCTCGGTGGACTCTCCGCCTCTCATTTGGACACACTTTCTTCAAGGCCGCAGCAAAAGATGGATCATTACTGATTTCTCTAATTTTACTCATCGGCTCCCCGCCTAATTTATACCTTAGAGCCGCGTATCTCTCGATAATGGTCCACAAAAGAAGATAAGCCATTTGTAAACGAAATAAACTGCGGTAATCGAACAAGTCAAAATTGCTTTCTTTAATGATCTCCTCTCTTATGAGACTAAGTGCCTCTTTAAAATAAGGATCGTCTCTGCCGTGCCACATACTGCTATCACTTTGAACAGAGCCCTTTCTCGGCGAACGTCCGGCTAGGATATTGACGCTTACGACTTTATCACTATTAACAGTCGCATCTGTAGTAGCCCATTTGTACTGCTTATCAGGCTCAATGTCAGCAATCTGTTTATATCCTCTCTCAGAAGCCTCAGACTTGAAATAAATGAGTGACCCATGTACTCGGCCAGTATCGTTTAAATGCGTCAGCTCAAGAATTGGCAGTCCATCTCTTATCCACAGAGATCCAGATACTTCAGCCGAACTTTCAACATGATCAATCAAGGATCTAAATCGGAGGTAGCCTAGTTCGCCTCTTTGAAATATTCCATAGGCAAAAAACGGGATCTCCATATTATTCGGCAAATCCATTTTGAACGGGCCTCCATACTTCTTTTGACCGTTATCTCAAGCTAAGTTATCTCATATCCCTGGTTCGGCACTGGCCATAGTTTACCCTCGAATATGTTCAACTTCTGGAAAAAGGGCAACGCCTCCTTTCTAAGCATAAACCACTCTTTCGGAATCTTCTTGAGTCCCAAGTGAAAGTCGAGGCTGTCGAAACTACTTATTTTCTCCCTTACCAATTTCAGAGAATTGCATTTATTAAAGTGCTTTGGATAAAAAGCGATACAGGCATCGATCAAACCATTAGGATTATTGGGACTTTCCGGTATGATAGTATTGATTTGCCCTAATGGTTTAATCGACCGATCTATGTAATGTACCTCTAACCATTGCCTGTCAGCATCGCCAACCCATATTTGAAAATATATAGGGTTTATGCCGTCTGCCCCCTGAAAACCACCAAACCCACCAATGCAGTAGATTTTTGAATACCCCGACATAATATTACCTCTATAATTACAGATTATTTTTTTACAATTCCTTCAGCGATCAAGAAACACTCGAATGAGACTCCACTTGTTAAGATAGAGCTCAAGATTCGGTACGTCTCGAAATAAGGCTTTCCCCCAGCCTTTCGTACGCGGCACATTACGAATTATATCCGCTGGTATGACGTAATACTCGGGAGGCAGGATTTCTCTCTTCCCGTCTTTTGAACCTCGATTTAGCTTGACGATAACGACGAAATCACAATCGATATTTTTTATAATGAAGCCCTCGGCTTTGGTCTTCCATCTACTTTTTACTTGAATTCGTGCGACTGTATTTTTATCGGGATTTGTAGCAACAAGATCATAGCCCGCCATATTTGTGTAAGTCTTGTAGGCTGGAATTCCTTCGATCAATAAATTTCCAAGAACGAGAAACTCTGCGCCTTCTGATTCAAGTCTAGTATTTTGCCATGCCATAATTTATGAATCCTTGATCAAGCGGCCAGTAGATTCATCGTTTTTTTCATTTTTATATTCTGCTCATTTTCGTATTTCGACCAGTTAGAAGTGATAAAAATATTTTCCTTGAAGAAAGGCGGAGCTAAAATTGTTCCGTTTGGAGTAATAATCTTTAGGCTAGATTCCGCTATAGAATTCATGCGTTTCTGAAATGCCATCATATCAGCATATAAGTCTCTTAATGGTTGCAGTTCTGGTGCAAATCTCTCCTGAATCGTGCCTGCCTTATATACTTTCATCAAGCCGGGCAGATATTGATCATGAAGGCATGACATGAGTTCTTTGAACTTTACGAAGTATGTATCCATACGAGATCTATACTGATGCCACTCAACTGCTGAGATGGGAGCACTGCTGGCCTCGAAACCTTGCATGAGTCGTTCGACTTGCGATCTTAATACACCGCCCATAGCAAGGAATATATGTAAATAGTTTGCCACTCCATTTATTCCCCCTCGCTAAACGTGGCGCTGTAGTTTTTTAAAATGACGAGTGTAAAAGTTGATTGCCGCACCATGTAAATCATTGAATATCTTTAAATTTCTAATACCTAGAATTCTCATGCCTTTCCCAGGATCCCATTCGGGCCTGATACTTCTCAGATATGGAGAGCTTGCTACATCTATGATCGGAATGTCACAAAAATTGAAAAAGGTTAGTAATGAATTCTCCTCGCCCTCCCGGATCAAACTATCGAGAATCCTAAAGAAGTCTATGGCACTTTGCTGAGCTTCTTTGATATGTCTCTCTCTCCTCACGCTTTGGCCGGTGCGAATATCTATAAGATTCGTAACTAGCAAAGCGTTACTCGTAGCGACAATCTCTCCTGCTTTTCTCGCTTCAAGCGTTATTACCGACGAGGACTCACCGAGACGCTTAATGATCTTGGCGGCCGACTCAGTGTAATATATTTCACCTTGATCAGGATACAGCAATAACCTGCTATACGCCTCATTATGAAACAAAATTTTAGCTAATATATCTTCATACTCTACTCCCTGATCAATCCTAGCTTGCACTTGAATCTTGTCTCCAGACAAGTTTGCCTCATATATATGAATTTGCTGCTTTTCACCTTGGTCAACCTTCTGGCGAGGTGCCGTCTTTAGAGACTGCTCGTCAAAAAGTTGCTCTGCAGTAGACTGCGGATCGAACAGCTTATCCGGGTCAGCGTCCTTCTTGGATAAACTTGGGATCAACACAAGACATTCTACATTACCACCGTCCGCCGTTTTCAGGAGGGCTTGGGTTGTGAAATTAGCACTGCCAAATGAAATGATGCATTTGTCATCCTTGATTATAGCAAGCGCCTTTGCATGAAGGTTCTGTGAATGACCTTCATCAGCATAAGAACAGCAGGATATTATTAATTTGCCACTTTTAAATAGCGGGTGTTTAAACCATTCTTTAGTCAAAGTGGTGATCACATTTTGAGTAAATATCTTAACGTATTTTGGCTGAAGGTCATTCTCAATTCGATCCAGTATCTTTGGTGTAGAATCGAAGAATCGTGAAAGAATGCAGACACCATCTACAGGACCCTTAACATGGTGTAAGATTTGATCCCATAGCGGCTGATTTAAATTGTGGAGAAGCATAACATCAGAATTCATAGCAAATCCGGCGTCTGCTACCAGCCATGGTGCAATTCTTTCCATTGCAGCCAAATTCGATGTCAGTGCCGTATTTGGTTTTCTTTGATTTAAATCATTCAGAAATGCAAATGCAGCCCGAAATAGAAAAGCATACTCTTCGTTTTTCTCTTCCTCATAGTCGAAGTAATTGATCATTTCAGCATTAGCGGTTATGCCGGGCCTAGTGAAGTTTGCGCTGCCAACGATGAGTCTTCCCTTATTCCTGTTCACCAACAAGAAAAGTTTGGGATGGAACCTCCCCGCAACAGATATTGGATGAAGTAAGTATCTAATATTTGCTTGTTTTGGCCTATATTCGGGGGGCGCCGTTATGACTTGTTGGTATGTGTCGAAATCAACAATGACACTGAGATTACCATTATTTTTCAGCGAGTTGAACCTCTCGAGGCAGTATTCTTCAAAGAACTCTGGATCGAACGTGTAAGTGCATATGACCCCATTATCGTATGAGACGTTTTGAAGCAGGTTATGAAGGTTCAAGGATTGTTGGATTTCGCTCATATTAGTCCCTCAGCATGAGTTCGCAAATTTTCGCACCCTCATGCGTAATTGATAGCAACTCCTCATTTATATCGACCAGACCCAAGTCCCTCAGAATAGTGACTGCATTTCTATGCCTTGATGACCGCCATCTCGGACCATAGTCTTGCTCCTTGACAATCTTTCCGTCGATCCGAGATAGCCAAATACTATCTAAGCGTCTCTTCTCAAACATGACACGATCGTGCTGATTTAATATTAGATGTTCAATCATGTCATAAAGGGTGTCTAACCACTTGGTGTTTCCTTTTGTCCAGACATCGAGGTACGGCAAGATAGATCCAATCCATAATTCATTGCCTGCATGACTAGAGATATAATTCAGTCCCACATCATTTCTTATGCCTCTCCATTTGCCATACAGGCTAGCAACAAGAAGGACTCCCACAGCTAAAGCAGCTCCAGGGGACTTTCTTTCTATCTTCAGAATGTTTGCTTCACTCTTTTTATGCAGGAGAGAAAGATCTGCTTGAAGCATCAGTGATTTCTTTTCATCTGGAATATCGCCAATATTGAAAGCTGCGAGAAGCTCATGCGGACTATTGCATGTGACACCAGTTAAATCCTCGAGAGTTGAGTGGAAGTCGCCCGAGAGTAACCTTAACAGAGTGTCATCAAGAGATAATCCGCTACTTTCTCCGCCGACCGTCTCAAGGATGGCGTACAGCATACTTTCAATGGCTTGTGTGATGAATAATTGAATGCAGAACTGTCTCCACAAGGAATAACAAATGCTGAATTTTGTCGGGCAGGAATAAGGGACGACACTTTCTGATTCTAGGTGCAATACATTGTAATAATAAATCGGATAGACGAGAGACCAATCGACATCTTTATATCCGGCACGGTATCCTTGCTTTTCATAACTTGAGATTATGTAAAGTATCTGTCCAAGTGTAAATCTTCTGAGAAGATCTCTTTCGCTCGTTCCCTCATCATTATCGGCAAAAAATATTTTTATTAGCCGTTCTTTCTCGTCAGAACAAAAGGGTTCCCATAACGCATCGAGTGTAAGATATTTTTTTGTAGCCTCAATGTCCTCTATGGGGATTGTCGGTTCAAGGAAGACTCGATTTTTGATATAGGGTGTATGTTGTATCGATTTATGAAAGGATTTGGCAAGGTTTTCAGCTATCCCTGGTGTTACCCTATCGAATCCATCTTCTAAACGATGCGTCAATCTTAATTGATAGAGAGAGCCGCCATAGTATTGACCATAACCGCCCATTGCATTTGATGGTAACACCCTGAAATCAGATGTGAACCGGTTATTTAGAAGTCCCTCTTCTATTATCTTCTTTACAGCGGTGACACCTACGGGGGAAGTTTCTTCATTGTTTTGAACTGTGGCGATTGCTAGGGCGGCTTCTCTTCGGCGGAATGCGTCTACAAAATCTTGAGGTCGGACTGGTTTTTCCTCATGTTCTATATGCCAAAGTGCCCAGCAATAAAATGAATAATATCTTGCTCGATCTGTTTGCGTGATGATTCCCGTAAGCAGATAATCGGTTATTATTTGTGATACTCGAGATAGACCAAGTGGATCACGCCCCGTTGGCTCCGTTATGACTCTCTTAGTCCATCTAGGAATGAGGTTATCGATTTTTATCGGCTTTCTCCTTTAGTCTCATGTGCTGTTTAAACTTTGTCACCTATCGTCCAATAACAATAGCCATATCTGTAAGTATTAAATATTATTATATATTAAGTACTTGCTGCTCTATAAAGCACAAAAATGATAGATGCAAAATTTATACAATGAATAGTCTAAATTGCAAGTTATTGTATTTAATGAGCGAGAGGTTGAGATATGAGAAATTATGCGTAGTTCCGTTGTGTTTCCATATGCTTTGCGGCAGTTTGTTGACTCCTCACAATGGACATTCGCAAAGACGATGCCGGAATGGCCCCACGAGTATATTGTCCGGGATAGAGTCGATGAAGGTCTGTTTGCACGATTGGTTTGTCACATTCGGGAGAACGGATACGAGGGTAGATTCTACCAGAAGAGCACTGTCTTCTATGATGAGGGTGGAATGGTCTACTGGACAATGGGGGCATCGCTTGAGGAAACGATTATTATCAATCGGTGCAGGAAAGAAGACTCCTATGAGTACCGCCTGCTGAAGGGCACGCTGCCGACATCGAAAGGTATTGAGGTCGAATAAGCCCATTCCAGGCTATGCGGTGGGGCCGCCCGCCTGATGGGCAAAGTCCATTGATACTGATCTACTCCAATCGATCGGAAAACCTGCCAGGTACATGGGATTAGGTATCCTACGTTCCCTCTTTTAGCCTTTGTTTGCAGGCGCTTTCTCGGCCATGTAGCTAAAACGTAGCTAAATATCCGGCATTGATTCAGGAGAAAGCGCTGATTGAATAGTTATCGATTGGAGCTTTAGCTCTTCATCATCTTCTTTAAGCAATTATAATACTTCTTACCGCTTTTATCTTTAGCTAACATTTCATCAATTCCTTGAATTGCGGACCATGCGACCTGTAGGATTTCTCCCCCTCGTTTTATTATTTCTGCTCTTGTTGGATGCTTTGGACCCAGAGGATCCCTATCAGCACGCTGCCATGTAATGTGCGCTGAGAATTTGCTAACCGAGTTTCGATAATCATTCAATTCCCGGGTCATCTTGAACGGCCGCATTCCGAAGGCACCCACCGTTACGTCTCTATTACTCGTTAATCCATTTTTTAAAAAATCGAGAAGAGATCTTGACTTGATTAATGCAGCTTCTATAGCGAGTTGATCGTTAGCAAATGGTCTTGTCCTTGATACTTCGGGATTGTGTCGAAGGCGATCTATCGCTATAGCAAGCACGAGGGTTTCGTATAAAAAGGCTCTGTAGGCTTTCGATTTTCGCTCAGACGTCATTTATCTAATCCTCATGATTCCTAATGTCATATCGTATTTGCGCATAAATATTGCGAAAGTGACATGTCGATTTTTAATACGATAACCATATAACATTATTTTATATTTCCGACATCAAGTTAATATTCTTTCCCGCCATAAAGTCATCACCGTATTGTTTTTCATTCTCTCGCGGGCTTGTATCCACGCAAAAAGTTCAAATCTGCAAAATAAGACGCAATTTGAAAAATCATTTTTGATTTTGGTAAAGAAACCGGCACGGTTTATGTAACACAAGAGACTTGTCCTGAATAGTGAGTCAGCTAATAAAAGCGTCAGATCGAGAATATTCTTCATAATATTAACAGCTTGCCTGGGATGGATGAGTAAATTCAATGTTCGATGATCAGTTCCTCTTTCAGATAATCGTGCCCGTATTCAACGAAGAAGAAACTCTCGAACAAGTGCTTTCCTACGCAAAAGCAAACGACTATCTCAAACACATTGTGTTTGTGGATGACGCATCAAGAGATTCTTCGCCGCGAATACTTCGTGAATGGTCAGAAAAAGAAGGGGTTCGGGCAATCAGCCTAAAAAACAATTGCAGAAAGGAAGGGGCTATTCGAGCTGTGATGGAGGTATTGGAGCGAGAACATGGATTAGCCCCGTACACGGTTTTACTCGATTCAGACTCTCTTATCGCCCGATCGGTTACTCACGGTACGTTGGACAGCCGAATAGAGAGAGCCATAGCATATATGAAAGATCGCAGACTAGGTGGTATGGCATTCCAAATAGATGCGATTTCACATGCAAAAATGAACATTTTTAGCTATGGCGCTTTTGCGGATTATGCCGCAATGCAATTTGACCAGTGGCTTGTCGGAAAACAGCAACAACTATGGGTGATCAATGGGCCAGGTGGAATATTTGAAACGCGACGCCTTTTATACATTCTTAGGTCGATTGTCCCAGATTTCGAGACGGGTGATCTATTGATCACAGTAGAGTTGATGAAAGACAATCAGCCTATTGAGTTTTATCCTGACATCTCGGTGGATACTTTTGTACCAACAACTCTGAAGGCGTACTTCAACCAAAGGCGTCGATGGGAGCGGGGTACCACGAAGGTTTTATGGAATGAACGAAAGTTTTATACCAGTCTTTTTTGCGGGTTTTCCTTGCTTGCACTATTGACAACAATTCATCTTTCGCTGCATTTTGCATTACTCGCCTCGTTTATAATGGTATTGTCAAATTCAATGGCAATAAATGATTTCTTTCGCGTCATAGTAGCATCATTATTAATATGGTTCGTAATTAGCGTTCTTAAAGGACTATGGCTAAAGTGCAGGCGTAAGGACTTCCCTTTTTTTAGGTACTGTTTATGCGCGGTTGGTAATGGGATGCTATGGACTATTATTACGACAATCGCACGTATTATTGGCTTTTGGGAGGGAGTTGTTCATTTAATTACTAACCATAGAAGAGCGGCCTTCTCAAATAGCAACGAAGTAGAATTTTCTTGGTTGGCTATTGAGAAGCGGGCACACCTGCAATAGAGAAATGATTAAGTGCTTCATTAAGCTAATAATAATTGCCCTATTTCTACCGCAATTTGGGTGGGCTTTTGAGGGGTGTTTGTCACTTCCCCAAATTAGCGTTACGAGAGAGGCGTTATTAGTTGATGGAAAAGTCACTCCTATACGTGCGGTTTCATACAGTATTAGCTACCCAGGTGTAGCAAATAGGAGAGAAGTGCCTCTGTCTATTATTGACAACGACTTTCGAGACATTAAGGCAGCGGGATTTAACGCTATCCGCAGTTATGAACCGTGGCCATTTGAAATATTGGATTTGCTCGAAGCTCACGATCTTTATTTAATTGAAAGCATTGTTCACATTGACGACTCGACTAATTTTGACTCAGAAGAAGAATTGCGGGAAATAATCGATCGCGCTGTTTCTGTTGTCAGGCTTCATCGTTGCAGAAAGTCTGTATTGCTTTGGTCACTTTGGAACGACGCTCCATTCAACTGGGGAACAGCGGGCGGGAATGTGGTTTCCCGATACAGTGAAACAACTGTGACTACATTCTTAAAGAGGCTGTATAACGCCGTTAAAGCTATTGACAGTCTACATCCCATAACGGCATCAAATGTTGTTAATGCACGTTTTTTTGAAATAGGGATGGACGTAGTAGATATTATCGGGATCAATACTTATCTCGGAATCTATGACTGGGTTACTCAAAGCTACTCTCATCAACTGGGAGAGGAACTTGTTCTTCGCCTGAAGAATCTATCGGATAAGTATGGTAAACCCATCTGGATTTCCGAAATGGGATTTGCCACTGTTCCTTCCATGAATAATCAAAGTCACGTTATTCCCCAACAGATCCGGTTGGTCAGTCTGAACGGTTTTATTGGCTATTCGATCTTTCAGTGGCATGACGATTGGTCAAAGGCTAGTATGCAATCAGACGCCCCGTTACACATCGAAGCAAACTGGGGATTGAGAGATGCATATCGCCGGCCAAAACCGGGTTTTGATAATGTCGTTGAGGCGATACAGAAACCCCAAGGCATTCTGGCCAGTAAAAATAATGACACCATAGAGTGGAAGGCTGTCATTAGTAATCAATCTGACATTTTCAAGGGTGCACAGTTACTGGACGATTTTTCGTATTCCGACAACGAGTCACTCCGGCTAGCTTATTCCGACAAAAGTCTAGGCTATGCGCATGCGTATTTTTCTTTGTGTAAATCAACAGAAGATGGGAAGAATGCCCTCAAGATTCGCTTTGTGCCTGAAGATTACGGCTCATGGCTGCTTGCATCGAAAAAGCTTTCCATACCGATTGACATTAGTAAATTTACGACAATATCAGTTCGAGGCCGAAGCGCTGGAAAGCCTTTAAACGTGAGTCTCTGTTTCAGATTGCGTGATGGTCGTGTTTTTCGATCAATCCCTCTCCCCTTTTCAATGCAAGAAACAACTACATATCTGTTGCCAATCAGTTCTCTACTTCCTGATTGGCTGCTAAATGGGCGTGGGTCTTTATTGGATCTAGGCCAAGTATTTCAAACTGGTGAAATTGACCATTTCGGATTTCGAATCAACGATGTTGCGAACTTCGAAACACCTGGAGCTGTGTCAGACATTGTAATCGAGAGCGCTATGTTACTGAAGTGAGACCGTGAGTATCAGATTATATCCGCAGATGACGAACATTCCCGTGTCTTTTTCTTCGCAGTCTCCAAATCCCCGTGCCTATTACAGGGTCTAGGGGATCACTTCATCGCTCTGCTTCTTCTCAAACTCCTGCTTGAGGCTCTCTCAGGCGTAATAGTTCGGTCACATGTTAGTTGAATGCAGCATTACGGCATAAGTGTCTCAGTTGCGTGGTAGGTCAGACTCCAACAAGAACATGGGATCACCAATCCTATGTTCCGCCTGTGAGCCCTTATCTAAAGCCGTTTCAAGGGCTATGTAGCTAAAACGTAACTGGATCTGCCTTAAAAATCATTTTTTACTGTATTCTGCCCTGTTTATTATTCCTTTGCTTCTCCAAATTTCTCAATCCATCATGAACGTGTATCTATCATCGTCAAGAATGATGCGCGTAGATGAGCCACTAATGAATTTCCATTTTCTAAGTGACGCGATTTATCGTCTGAAGTTAGGAATTCTCAGGAAATCTCCTGAATTACTAAGTGCTGTTCCCCTTCCTGCTTATTTGTCAATCATCCCATCCTTGTAACCTTCAGCCGGAAATGAAAAAGAAAACCTTGCCACAGCTATACTACTGCAACCTCTGCAAAAAGCAGAAGAACTCCCCCCTGAATTATGGTAATAGGATGGCAATTTGCTTGCCGACCGGGAAGGATGGGCATGGGGGCTCATGCCTTTATAGAGGGAGGGTCATGATGGACATCAGACGAGGCATACCTGATCCCGGGGAGCGCGCCATCCGCGTGTTCGTCTCTTCGACGTTCCGGGACATGGTCGAGGACCGCAACGAGCTGATGTCGCACGCCTGGCCGGCCCTGCGCCGGCTCTGCCGGGGGCGGGCGGTGGAGTTCGTGGAGGTGGACCTGCGCTGGGGCGTGACCGAGGAGCAGACGCAGCGCAAGGAGACGCTTCGGCACTGCCTGGCGGAGATCAGGCGGTGCCGGCCCTACTTCATCGGCCTGCTGGGCGAGCGCTACGGGTGGGTGCCCGGCCCGGAGGCGTACACGCCGGCCCTGCTCGAGGAGGAGGGCTGGCTGGGGGGGAAACCGGCCGGGAGGAGCGTCACGGAGCTGGAGATCCTCCACGGGGTGCTCAACGACCCCGACATGGCCGGCCGGTCGTTTTTCTACTTCCGCGACCCGGCCTACGCGCAGGCGCGGGGCGGCGATTACCTGCCCGGGAGCGCCGCGGACGCCGAACGGCAGGAGAAGCTCAAGCAACGGGTCAAGGCAGTCTGCCAGACCAAGAACATCCCCCTGCGCGAAGGCTATCAGGACCAGCGTGACCTCGCCTCGCTCGTTCTCGCCGACCTCACGGCCGCGGTCGAGGCCGAGTATCCCGCCGACCGGGTGCCCGACGCCTGGGAGCGCGAAGACCGGGACCACGAGGTCTATGCCAAGAGCCGCCGCACGGAGTTCTACGTGGGGCGGGAGGCCTACTTCGACAGGCTCGACTCCTTTGTCCGTGACGGCGAGGAAGGCCACGGCCTGAGCGTGCTGGGCGCCTCGGGCGGGGGCAAGTCCGCCCTGCTGGCCAACTGGGCCGCGCGGTGGCGCCAGGGGCACCCGGACGACTTCGTGTTCCAGCACTACACCGGCAGCTCGCCCATGAGCGCGGGGCATCTGGCCCTGATGCGCCGGTTGATGGTGGCCATCATCCGCTGGTGCGCCGATGGCGGCGATCCCGGCCCGGAGGAGGAGAAGATCCCCGCCCAGGCCGAGGAGGTCGTGAAGGCCTTCCCCGGCTACCTCGACCGCCTGGCGATCCGGGCGAAGGGGAAGGGTGTACGGGCCGTCATCGTCCTGGATGCGCTCAACCAGCTCGAGGACCGGGAGCGGGGCCGGCTGCTTGCCTGGCTGCCCCACCGGCTGCCGGGGGAGCTTCGCCTGGTCGTCTCGACCCTGCCCGGCGACACGCTCGATGCCCTCACGCCCCGGGGCTGGCCCGCGCTCACGGTCAAGCCGCTCACGAAGAAGGAGCGCGTCGAGCTCATCGCCCGCTACCTGAAGCACTTCAGCCAGGGGCTCTCCGGGGCCCGCGCCCGGAAGATCGCCGCGGTTCCCGCCGCCTCCAACCCGCTGTACCTCAAGACCCTGCTGGACGACCTGCGCGTCACGGGGACCCACGAGAGGCTCGACGGGCAGATCGCGGATTACCTCCGGGCGGCGGACATCCCGACGCTGCTGACCAGGATCCTTGCCCGCTACGAGAGGGACTACGAGCGCGACCGGCCGGGGCTGGTGGGCGAGGCGCTGGGGTTGTTGTGGTCCGCGCGGCGGGGGCTGGCCGAGCCGGAGCTGCTGGAGCTGATGAGGCCCGATGGGCAGGAGCGCCTGCCGGCTGCGATGTGGTCGCCCCTGAGATATGCCCTGGAGGACGGGCTGGTGGACCGCGACGGCGTGCTGGCCTTTGCCCACGAGCACCTGCGAAGCGCGGTCGAAGCCGCCTTCGTTGCAAACCAAGATAAGCAGGATAGCTTCCGCCGCCGGCTGGCCGATTACTTCGAGGCCCAGCCGACAACCGCCCGCAGCTGCGACGAGCTGCCTTGGCTGCTCTGGAAGACGGGGGAGCGGGACCGCCTCCGCGCCTGCCTGCTGGAGGTGGACCGGTTCCTGCTGATCCATAAGCGCGACCGGGACGAGCTGATGGGCTACTGGGTGTGGCTCGGGGAAGAACGGAAGATGGGGAAGGCCTACCTGGAGAGCTTCCTGGCCTGGTCGCGAGAACAGGACTGCCAAGATACGGATAAATCCCATGCCGCCAATGAACTGGCTTTGTTCCTCAAAGCAGCCTCCCTTTACGCGGAGGCCGAGCCGCTCTTTCTGCGCGCCCTTAAGATCGACGAGCGGATCTACGACGAGGACCACCCGAAGGTCGCCGTCGCCCTCAACAATTTGGCAACACTGCTTCAAGATACCAATCGGCTTTCTGCGGCCGAGCCGCTCTTCCGCCGCGCCCTCGCCATCGCCGAGCAGTACTACGGAAAGGACCATCCGAAGGTCGCAACTGTCCTCAGCAACCTGGCCGGGCTGCTTCAGGAAAGCAGCCGGTTCGCTGAGGCCGAGCCGCTATTTCTGCACGCCCTTGCAATAGACGAGCGGAGTTACGGCGAGAACCACCCGAGTGTCGCCAGGAGCCTCAACAATTTAGCCGAGTTACTTAACGACACCAACCGTCTCACGGAGGCCGAGCCCCTCTACCGCCGCTCCCTGAAGATCTATGAGGGAAGCTACGGCAAGCACCACCCGGACGTCGCCACCGTCCTCAGCAACTTGGCGCAGCTGCTTAAGGAAAGCAGCCGGTTCGCTGAGGCCGAGCCGCTCTTCCGCCGCTCCCTCGCCATCACCGAGCGGAGCTACGGCAAGGACCACCCGGACGTCGCCGTCCGCCTCAGCAACCTGGCCGGGCTGCTTCAGGACTTAAACCGGCTCGAGGAAGCCGAGCCGCTCATGCGCCGCGCCCTGGCGATCGACGAGCGGAGCTACGGCAAGGACCACCCGAATGTCGCCATGGATCTCAACGCCTTGGCCACATTGCTACACACCTCCAACCGTCTCGCGGAGGCCGAGCCGCTCATGCGTCGCGCCCTGGCCATCGACGAGCAAAGTTACGGCAAGGACCACCCGAGTGTCGCCACAGTCCTCAACAATTTGGCAACACTGCTTCAAGATACCAATCGGCTTTCTGCGGCCGAGCCGCTCTTCCGCCGCTCCCTCGCCATCACCGAGCGGAGCTACGGCGAGGACCACCCGGAGGTCGCCACCGTCCTCAACAACCTTGCCCGACTGCTTCAGGAGACCAACCGGCTCGCGGAGGCCGAGCCGCTCTTGCGCCGCGCCCTGGCCATCGACGAGCGGAGCTATGGCGAGGACCACCCGAAGGTCGCCACCGACCTCAACAACCTGGCCCAACTGCTTCAGGCCACCAACCGGCTCGCGGAGGCCGAGCCGCTCATGCGCCGCGCCTTGGCGATCGACGAGCGGAGCTACGGCAAGGACCACCCGAAGGTCGCCACCTACCTGAACAACCTGGCACAGCTGCTTAAGGATACCAACCGCCTTGCGGAGGCCGAGCCGCTCATGCACCGCGCCCTGGCCATCGACAAGCGGAGCTACGGCAAGGACCACCCGGAGGTCGCCACCTGCCTGAACAACCTGGCCCGACTGCTCCAGGAGACCAACCGGCTCGCGGAGGCCGAGCCGCTCATGCACCGCGCCCTGGCCATCGACGAACAGAGCCACGGCAAGGACCACCCAAGTGTTGCCCGGGACATCAACAGCCTGGCCGGACTGCTTTGGGCCACCAACCGTCTCGCGGAGGCCGAGCCGCTCTTCCGCCGCGCCCTGGCCATCGACGAGCGGAGTTACGGCAAGGACCACCCGAAGGTCGCCGCCGTCCTCAACAACCTTGCCCGACTGCTCCAGGAAACCAACCGTCTCGCGGAGGCCGAGCCGCTCATGCGCCGCGCCCTGGCCATCGACGAGCGGAGCTACGGCGAGGACCACCCTGAAGTCACCATGCGCCTCAATAACTTAGCCGCGCAGCTTCGAGCCGCCAACCGGTTTGCGGAGGCCGAGCCGCTCATGCGCCGCGCCCTTGCCATCGACGAGCAAAGTTACGGCAAGGACCACCCTGAAATCGCCACCCGCCTCAACAACCTGGCCGAGTTGCTTTGGGCCACCAACCGGTTTGCGGAGGCCGAGCCGCTCTATCTTCGCGCCCTTGCCCTCTATGAGAACAACTACGGCAAGGACCACCCGGAGGTCGCCACCTGCCTGAACAACCTGGCACAGCTGCTTAAGGATACCAACCGGCTCGCGGAGGCCGAGTCCCTCTTCCGCCGCGCACTGGCCATCGACGAGCGGAGCTACGGCAAAGACCACCCGAACATTGCTCGGGACCTCAACAACCTGGCTGGGCTGCTTAAGGCCACCAACCGGCTCGTGAAAGCCGAATGGCTCTACCGCCGAGCCCTTGCGATCTATGAGAGAAGCTACGACAAAGACCACCCGGAGGTCGCCACCGCTCTCAACAACCTGGCTGGGCTGCTTCAGGCCACCAACCGGCTCGTGGAGGCCGAGCCCCTCTTCCGCCGTGCCCTGGCCATCGACGAACAGAGCCACGGCAAGGACCACCCGGAGGTTGCCCGTGACCTCAATAACCTGGCCCTGTTGCTTTATACCATCAACCGCTACTCGGAGGCCGAGCCGCTCATGCGCCGCGCCCTGGCGATCAGCGAGCGAAGCTTCGGCGAGGAGAACCCTAGGGTCGCCATCCATCTTAACAACTTGGCGCAGTTGCTTCAGGAAACAGATCAGCTTGCGGAAGCAGAACAACTGTACCGCCGCACCCTTGCGATCAACGAGCGAAGCCTTGGCAAGGACCACCCGGACGTCTCTCGGGACCTCAACAACTTAGCCGGACTGCTTAAGGTCACCAACAGGCTCGTGGAGGCCGAGCCGCTTTACCGCCGCGCCCTTGCAATCTCTGAGAAGAGCTATGGCAAGGACCACCCGAAAGTCGCTATCCGTCTCAACAAACTGGCCGAGTTGCTTAAGGACACCAACCGTTTTGCGGAGGCCGAGTTGCTAATGCGCCGCGCTCTCGCGATTAACGAGCGAGAGCTAGGCAAGGATCACCCGGACGTCGCTAGGGCCCTCAACAACCTAGCTCAGCTGCTTTGGGCCACTAACCGGTTCGTGGAGGCCGAGCCGCTCTATCTTCGTGCCCTTGCCCTCTATGAGAAGAACTACGGTAAGGACAACCAAAACGTTGCCGCCGTCCTTAACAACTTGGCCCTAGTACTTGGGGACACGAACCGGCACAGGGAGGCCGAGCCGCTCATGCGCCGTGCTCTTGCCATCGACGAGCGGAACCTCGGCAAGGACCACCCGGAGGTCGCTATCCATCTCAACAACCTGGCCGAACTGCTTAGGGTCACCAACCGGCATGAAGAGGCCGAGCCGCTCATGCGCCGCGCCCTTGCCATCGACGAACAGAGCCACGGCAAGGACCACCCAAGTGTTGCCCGAGACATCAACAGCCTGGCCGGACTGCTTTGGGCCACCAACCGCCTTGCGGAGGCCGAGCCGCTCATGCGCCGCGCCCTTGCCATCGACGAGCGGAGCTACGGCAAGGACCACCCGGAGGTCGCCGCCTGCCTGAACAACCTGGCCCGACTGCTCCAGGAGACCAACCGTCTCGCGGAGGCCGAGCCGCTCCTGCGCCGCGCCCTTGCCATCTATGAGCGTAGCTACGGCAAGGACCACCCGGAGGTTGTGACAGTAGTCAGTAATCTGGCCCAGTTGCTTCAGGAATCCGACTGTCTCGAAGAGGCTGAGCCACTCCTGCGCCGCGCCATCGCCATTACCGAGCGGAGCTACGGCAAGGACCACCCGGAGGTCGCTACCTCCCTCAACAATCTGGTCCGACTGCTTTGGGCTACAAACCGTCTCGGGGAGGCCGAGCCGCTGAGTCAGCTTGCGGTAGAAATTCTTCTGGCTTTCACTCGTGCCAGCGGCCATCCACATCCGCACCTCCAAACCATCGTCAACAACTACTCCAGACTTTGTTTGGACATAGGTATGCTGCCTGCCAGTGTGTTCGAGAAACTTCATTCGCTCGGGGCTGCGCCCCCCGATATAGTAGAGTCATTTTTCGATGCAGCGATCGCTTACGGCAATAACGATGAGCATGAGAAAGCCGATTCCTTATATCGTATGATCATAAATAAGTTTGAAGTGGGTGCGAGAAAATTCCCTCCAGAAATGACAGGGATCCTCGCAGGCTGTCACAATAATCTCGCGGCTCTTACTGATATTCCTGCCTGTAACTGGGACGATGCAGAAGATCATTACTGCCGTGCTCTTGATCTTTTGAGCAGCATTCCAGAGTCTCTCGAACCCTCGCTCGAGGTCTCAAATGTGAAACTCAACCTCCAGACCCTTTATCATCTCTCCGGACGAAAGGTTGAATTGAAGGCTGTGAAAGAAATCACGAAGGCACTCGATGACGCAGGCGATCCGAGGGCGCAGAAAGGCTATAAATTAATTGAAGTCCTGAATCAGCAAAGAAAATGACAACTAGGAGATGAGAGTAGGCTCTGTATAAGAACAAAGTGCTCGATTAGCAGAACAGTTTTTATCACAGCAGTTTTAGTCGAACGTAATAGACATTTCCATTCCGGTTATTGAATCGGAGATAAGTATCTTTGAAAGGGGCTATGATTTTGAGCTACACGCCAAAACCACTTGACACCGGAAAAGTGCAATTGACGAAACAACTTCAGGAACTTACGGAGCTTCTTGCCGAAAATGCCCACGATAACTGGGCAAGACAGAGAATGTCTGAGGGGTGGTCATTGGGTCCTCGAGACGATGACACTAAGAGAAATCCTAATTTGATCCCTTATAAGGATCTGCCGGACTTAGAAAAAGAATACGACCGCAAGATGGTATTAGAAACACTGAAAGCAATAGTAGCTCTTGGCTACAGTATCGAAAAGAAAGAGTAAGTATGTAGCACAAATATACGCCACTCCTATTGCGATAGTCTCTGCTATCAAAGAAATAATCTATATGATTGAGGCAAATATGCTCAAAATTACGGAAGAATATCCACTAATTCCTATTGTAGTGGGAATTGTGGGCCATCGGAATTTGCGAACGGAAGATAAAGGGATTCTCAGAAAAAGCATTCAAGATTTGCTGATCGAAAAGCAAGGAAAATATCCGAGCACACCGTTCGTCATGCTTTCATCTCTGGCTGAAGGGGCTGATAGACTGGCGGCGGAAGTGGCGATCGAAAGCAAAATTCCTTTGCTTGTGCCTTTACCAATGCCCGCCGGGGAATACGAGAAGGATTTTAAGTCAGAAAAGTCAATAAAAGAGTTTCGCGACTTACTCGAAGTGGCGGCTGGAAGTTTTGTAGTTGATGGCAACGCCTCTCAAGATATTCAGGATGACATGGATGAAAGAGAAAGGCGATATTTTGAGGCGGGAGTATATATTGCCAGACAAAGTCAGATACTAATAGCTCTTTGGGATGGCAATGATCTGGGGAGCAAGGTTGGCACATCGCAAATTGTAAAATTGAAACAGAACGGGTTACCGGACAATCCCCAAAGTTCACCTACCCTTGATCCTCCAGAGGCTGGCCATGTCTATCATATTGTAACCCCGAGGGATGGTAGCAGCGCAGTTCCCGAGAATGCATTCTCTCAGAAAATTCTTTATCCCGAAGTACTGGTAGAATCAGAAGATTCGAACGATCATCTTTTCAAAATTTTAGAGAATATAGACACTTTCAACAAAGATGTCTCCAAGTGTTTGCCATCTCGACAGGATGAGATGCGTGCAAGCAGCAATGACTTGATACCGCGTGAAAGTCAGGCACTTCTAAGTACCAAGGAGCGTGTTTTACTCAACATATATGCGGCCGCGGATACAATGGCCAATATGTTCCAAGCGAAAAGCAAATGGGCTTTTCGTTTTCTTCTTTTTTTTGTTGTGATCGGTTTTGTGTGTTTTCAGCTTTACCTGGAACTCTTCAAGTACCCTCAAATTCTTTTTGTCTATCCGGCAGCCGTTGTAGTTGCTCTCTCTTTCGAATCGTATGCTGAAAGACGGAAATATCAAGCCAGGTATTTAGATTACCGAGCTATTGCCGAAGGCCTTCGGGTGAGCATCTTTTGGCGTATGGCGGGGATCACTGATGATATTGCTTCAAACTATTTGAGCAAGCAGCGCAGTGAACTTGATTGGATCAGACAAGCTATTCGTAATGCAAACATTTTAGCTCTTATCCGTGAAGGGAAAGATACTGCAAAACCTTTAACAATATCTCATGACCATTTCAAGATGGTAATGGACCGCTGGGTAAATAATCAACGGGACTGGTTTAAGAAGCGAAACAATAAGCACCATCTTTTATTCAATAGATGGCATACATGCATCTATTCTTTATATTATGCAGGCATTGCAGTTGTTTTCTTTATGTTGTTGATGCATTCATACTTTGAACAAAATCCTTATCTCCATCATGCGGCGATTATATCCATAGCTGTTTCCCTTGCTCTTGCCTCAGTTGTCTCCTTCTATCTGGAAAAAGTATCTTACGAGGAACATTTCAAACAGTACAATCGTATGCAATATATTTTCAAGAGCGCATCAAAGATCTTGTCAGAATCCATTCATGGCAAAAATTACGACAAGGCAAAAATGACCGTATTGAAATTAGGCAAAGAAGCCCTCATCGAAAATGGTGATTGGGTACTTCTGCATCGTTCCCGGCCTACTAATATGCCGAAGGGGTAGAGTATTGGCATGGGGGCTCATGCCTTTATAGAGGGAGGGTCATGATGGACATCAGACGAGGCATACCTGATCCCGGGGAGCGCGCCATCCGCGTGTTCGTCTCTTCGACGTTCCGGGACATGGTCGAGGACCGCAACGAGCTGATGTCGCACGCCTGGCCGGCCCTGCGCCGGCTCTGCCGGGGGCGGGCGGTGGAGTTCGTGGAGGTGGACCTGCGCTGGGGCGTGACCGAGGAGCAGACGCAGCGCAAGGAGACGCTTCGGCACTGCCTGGCGGAGATCAGGCGGTGCCGGCCCTACTTCATCGGCCTGCTGGGCGAGCGCTACGGGTGGGTGCCCGGCCCGGAGGCGTACACGCCGGCCCTGCTCGAGGAGGAGGGCTGGCTGGGGGGGAAACCGGCCGGGAGGAGCGTCACGGAGCTGGAGATCCTCCACGGGGTGCTCAACGACCCCGACATGGCCGGCCGGTCGTTTTTCTACTTCCGCGACCCGGCCTACGCGCAGGCGCGGGGCGGCGATTACCTGCCCGGGAGCGCCGCGGACGCCGAACGGCAGGAGAAGCTCAAGCAACGGGTCAAGGCAGTCTGCCAGACCAAGAACATCCCCCTGCGCGAAGGCTATCAGGACCAGCGTGACCTCGCCTCGCTCGTTCTCGCCGACCTCACGGCCGCGGTCGAGGCCGAGTATCCCGCCGACCGGGTGCCCGACGCCTGGGAGCGCGAAGACCGGGACCACGAGGTCTATGCCAAGAGCCGCCGCACGGAGTTCTACGTGGGGCGGGAGGCCTACTTCGACAGGCTCGACTCCTTTGTCCGTGACGGCGAGGAAGGCCACGGCCTGAGCGTGCTGGGCGCCTCGGGCGGGGGCAAGTCCGCCCTGCTGGCCAACTGGGCCGCGCGGTGGCGCCAGGGGCACCCGGACGACTTCGTGTTCCAGCACTACACCGGCAGCTCGCCCATGAGCGCGGGGCATCTGGCCCTGATGCGCCGGTTGATGGTGGCCATCATCCGCTGGTGCGCCGATGGCGGCGATCCCGGCCCGGAGGAGGAGAAGATCCCCGCCCAGGCCGAGGAGGTCGTGAAGGCCTTCCCCGGCTACCTCGACCGCCTGGCGATCCGGGCGAAGGGGAAGGGTGTACGGGCCGTCATCGTCCTGGATGCGCTCAACCAGCTCGAGGACCGGGAGCGGGGCCGGCTGCTTGCCTGGCTGCCCCACCGGCTGCCGGGGGAGCTTCGCCTGGTCGTCTCGACCCTGCCCGGCGACACGCTCGATGCCCTCACGCCCCGGGGCTGGCCCGCGCTCACGGTCAAGCCGCTCACGAAGAAGGAGCGCGTCGAGCTCATCGCCCGCTACCTGAAGCACTTCAGCCAGGGGCTCTCCGGGGCCCGCGCCCGGAAGATCGCCGCGGTTCCCGCCGCCTCCAACCCGCTGTACCTCAAGACCCTGCTGGACGACCTGCGCGTCACGGGGACCCACGAGAGGCTCGACGGGCAGATCGCGGATTACCTCCGGGCGGCGGACATCCCGACGCTGCTGACCAGGATCCTTGCCCGCTACGAGAGGGACTACGAGCGCGACCGGCCGGGGCTGGTGGGCGAGGCGCTGGGGTTGTTGTGGTCCGCGCGGCGGGGGCTGGCCGAGCCGGAGCTGCTGGAGCTGATGAGGCCCGATGGGCAGGAGCGCCTGCCGGCTGCGATGTGGTCGCCCCTGAGATATGCCCTGGAGGACGGGCTGGTGGACCGCGACGGCGTGCTGGCCTTTGCCCACGAGCACCTGCGAAGCGCGGTCGAAGCCGCCTTCGTTGCAAACCAAGATAAGCAGGATAGCTTCCGCCGCCGGCTGGCCGATTACTTCGAGGCCCAGCCGACAACCGCCCGCAGCTGCGACGAGCTGCCGTGGCTGCTCTGGAAGACGGGGGAGCGGGACCGCCTCCGCGCCTGCCTGCTGGAGGTGGACCGGTTCCTGCTGATCCGCGAGCGCGACCGGGACGAGCTGATGGGCTTCTGGGTGTGGCTCGGGGAGGAACGGAAGATGGGCAAGGCCTACCTGGAGAGCTTCCTGGCCTGGTCGCGAGAACAGGACTCCCAGGATACTGCCGACGCTGCACATGAGCTGGCTTCCTTCCTCAAAAAAGCCGCCCTCCACGCGGAGGCCGAGCCGCTCTTCCTGCGAGCCCTTGCGTTCTATGAGAGAAACTACGGCGAGGGCCACCCGGACGTCGCCGCCAGCCTCAACAATCTGGCCGAGCTACTTCAGAAAACCAACCGGCGCGCGGAGGCCGAGCGGCTCTACCGCCGAGCCCTGGCTATTGATGAGAAGAACCTCGGCAAGGACCACCCGGACGTCGCCGTCGACCTCAACAACCTGGCCCAGCTGCTCAAGGACACCAACCGGCTCGTGGAGGCCGAGCCGCTCATGCGCCGCGCCCTGGCCATCGACGAGAGAAGCCTTGGCGAGGACCACCCGAGGGTCGCCACAGACCTCAACAACCTGGCCGGGCTGCTTCAAGAACCCCACCGCCTCGAGGAGGCCGAGCCGCTCTACCGACGCGCCCTGACCATCGACGAGCGGAGCTACGGCAAGGACCACCCGGAGGTCGCCACCGACCTCAACAACCTGGCGCAACTGCTTCAGGACACCAACCGGAGCGCGGAGGCCGAGTTGCTCTTCCACCGTGCCCTTTCGATCAACGAGCGGAGCCGCGGCAAGAACCACCCGGAGGTCGCCACCAACCTCAATAACCTGGCCGCACTGCTTTATCATACCAACCGGATTCAGGAGGCCGAGCCGCTCATGCGCCGCGTGATAGAAATCTATCAACAATTTACCCGCGCCACCGGTCATTTGCACCCCGACCTGTGGGACGTTGTCGACAACTACGGAACTGTGCTTGAGGCGATGGGAGAGAGTCGGAAGCAAGTTGTAGCTACACTCCGCAAACTGGCACCGGAGTTCTTCAAAAAATGATCGATTATTATCAAAAGGGCAAGCCGTGACGGATACATCACACTCAAGGCAATTAGAATCGCCTCACATGTAGCTATTATGTAACCGTCAGACCCTAAAATAACCCAAGGAAACCTAACAAAACCGAAAATGGCTTTTGTAAGTGCTTGATATTTATGTACTTAAAAATGATGGGGAATCGCCTATTTTCAAATAACGACTACGAATCCAAAGGTCCTAGGTTCGAGCCCTAGAGGGCGCGCCAGAAAATCAAGGGGTTATCCTAAAATGGATAACCCCTTTTTCTTGTTTTGGCTAAGAGGTGGCTAACGGGTGAGGCTCCCTCTTTCACCTACGAGTCTGCACATCATCGGGACAAACGAAGTGAACATTTGCGTTTGAAATATAAAAAAAGGCAAGGCCATTTCTGACCCTGCCTTATTCAGGACGTTTCGAAAGCAATCGCAGCTCAATGCCTAAAATGATACTGTAAACACCCCACCAGCGGAAAATTCATCCGTGTACTGGCCCTCGATCTCGATGCTAAAATTCTTTCCAAACTTGAAGCGCACACCTCCCATGCCGCCGAAGTTGCTCTTCGCTTCCCAGGAGCCTCCGCCGTCAATATCGAATTTCGACCAGAAGAGATACGGACCGGCATAGATAATCAGGTTGTCCCCTATATTACCTTGAAATGCGAGTGCCGCGCTAATTTCCCAAGGGTTTTTTAACTTTATTTCAACTCCATTGTAAGAGTCAGTGAAATTATCATAAAGAGAAGCCTGGACGACTGGACCAATTCCGAAGTTAGATGTCACAGGATAATATCCGCGAGCGCCAATACCACCAAAAATCACTCCGCTATCATTAAAATCAGTACCAAAAGCAACGGATGTATCATTATCCAACTTCACATTAGTGCCACCCAATCGTAAATAACCTTCGACATATTTTGTTGCAGCGCTAGCCTGTAGATAGACTTCATTACGTGTCATTTTAGAATCAAAATCAGAAGTATTGTCAGTCGGCTCCCATTTGTTTTGTGAATAAAAATAACCTACACCGAGAGCAAATCCATTTGGGTTAGCAACTGGTTGTGGTGCGCCGAACTGACCTGCTGACGCGTTGCTAGTGACAATAAAAATTGCAAGGACGACCGCGGTAAGAATTCTTCCTTTCATGACCCCTCTCCTCCTTGTGAAAATATATTATGCAACTAGAGATCGGATTCCTGACAAAGTAAATACGATAAAAGTATTAATTTCCTGGCATCCTCATCGTAATCTGCTTGATATTTCCCGCAGATAAATATGCAAAAGTTGTTCCGTCTAGTGGAATATCTCAGGGAAATCGGTTAGAAATAATTAGCTCTCTTTAAGTGCAATGATAAAATCTCTCCCCCCTATGCTTGATGGTCCTGCTAGAGAGATCATATTTTTCGACTGATCCATTTTCCCATATACCACAGTGAATGTCATTCCGTCTGAGACATTGATAGTCTTTGACAGCACACCAGCCGAAGTTATTGATACGGACCCGCCCGACAACGAAACATTCGCACCTGAAGATCGGTAGTATCCCCCGCGAACTTGCCCTGCTGAATCCAACTGAATGGTACCGTAGGATACGCCTTCACTAACCCCATTGCTAGCCAGAATGAAATGCCATGTGCCCCTAAGATCTGAAAGTGAAAAGACTCCCGCTTCTTTTATCGCAATAGAAATAGAATATTCCCCGTTGCTGTATAAGGTAATCGAAGCTGCTAAATTAGCGTATTGATTTCAGATTCATTTGATGTTAAGAAAAAAACGATTTAGGAGAAGTTCACTTCTTATCACCTGAACCAATCTTTCTTACCCATTCTTTTTTGGCGGTTGCGTTTTTTCATCTTTTCATAACTGCCTAGCCATAGCCGAGTGCAAACTGCCTCTCATTTGATATACTTATCATAACCACTTTTCAGGAATGATTCGGAA
>Ga0351877_1072_pt1 | contig 30422 bp, 29 predicted proteins | sample BONcelFGM3001D13_FD_206775 | JGI IMG/M metagenome (GOLD analysis project Ga0351877, IMG submission 206775) | Enriched cells from coal bed in the Powder River Basin, Montana, United States - BONCAT cells FGM rep3 HSBNCT.FGM.300.1.D13 ...
ATCGGATAAGAATGCCCGCAGACCCAATGACAGAAAGGACTCAACAAAAAGAAAGGAGGAAGCCCCATGAGAAGCAAAGCCCACATTCTGCCCTTCCCCAGAGCAGGGAAGAAGGACGAAGGCCCAAGAAGGAAGGCAAGGCCCCCCAGGACAACGGATACCATTAAATATTTCTCAAGGAACCAGATCAAGCTCCTGCGACGAACGGCAAGGGAGCAGGCCGAGCTGGATACCCAGAAAGGCAAGATCACAGGCATCCGGGAATGGATGGCAATAGACCTTCTTACTTCGACTGGCTTGAGAGTTTCGGAAGCCGCCAACCTGAAATGCGGGGACTTGAAGATTGGATATAGCGAATCCAAAATCTTCATTCACAACGGCAAAGGAAGCATCTCAGGCCATATCATCATTCACGAAGCCCTGAAAAAGCACCTGAAGCAATTCCTGGCTTTTAAACAGGGCAACGGGGAAGGCATCAGCGATGATGATTTCCTTTTCTTAGGGCAAAGAGGCAAATGGACATCCCAGGCGATCCAACAACTCATCAAGAAATACCTGAAAGCCCTGCACCTCTACGAAAAAGGGAAATCTGCCCATGCCCTTCGGCATTCCTATGGAGTGGAGCTTTACAGCAAAGAAAAAGACCTGCGGGCCGTGCAGAAGCAGCTCAGGCACATATCCATTCAATCAACACTGATCTATGCCGACGTGACGGAAGAAGCGATAGCCAGCCAGATCAAAGGGCTTTGGCAATAAGAAGAGAGAAAGGAGCGGCATCATGGAAAAAGCAAAGAAGGCGAGGAAGCAGAAGGGGCATGCGGAAGGGAAAGAGAAGAAGGCAATAGGAGCAAAAGCAATCCAGCAACCCAAGGAAAAGAGAACCTTTATCGGCTCCCTCATCAATGCCGATTTATGGCAAAGGATGAAAATGCTTTCCTTGAAGGAAGGGAAGGCGGCTGGGAAGCTTTTAGATCATGCCATGGAGGAGTTTCTGAAGAAGAAGGAAGGGCATCGGGAAAATTCCCATCTGCAATGAAAAGGGCAGATTAAAGGCAGGATAAAGGGGCTTATTCGGGGAGAGGGAAGGCGGGGCGGGAAGCAATGGGGGTGTCGGCGTGATTCGCAGGGCCGGGGCAGGAATCATGATGGCTTAGAGTTGCCAGAAGGTAGAAGGGAAACATGGCTGATATTTTGAAAGCTGATATGGCATTGTAAGCTGGGCATAAACGGACTAATTAAATTTTTAAAAAACGTCTATTGATAATCATATTGACATGTTTTGTGCATATTGATTGTGAATGTAAGCCTTCTATCCAACATTAGGGGAGCCGGCATGCGGATTTCGAATAGCCAGCCGAGTACCGGAGATATCTCTTCGAAGCACTCGGCTTTTTAAATTTCAAGGAGGAATAATCATGATGTCCCTTAATAAGAAAGCCATATTGATTATTATTATCAGCTTTCTTCTATGCTCTTGTTTCCACTCGGGGACTACTGGCTCTACCAGAATTATGAATCCTGCCTTAATCAATAATATCGAACCTGGCAATACGACAATGGCCAGAGTTAAAGATTTATTGGGCCCGCCCAATGAAAGGCTTAGAAATTCCGCTAAAGAAGAAACATGGAAATATTATCATACTCGCTATTCCATGGGTCCAGTAACATGGGAAACGCTTACGGATATTGTTGAAATCCAATTTTCACAGGATGGCATAGTAAAGGAAGTGAAAAAGGGCTACATGGATCAGGAAGGTTCAAGTTTCCATACTGGGACTTCTGCAAAAGAAAGAAAATAGGATAAGCAGAACTTAAAATAAATTCACTCCATTATATTATTCATTGTGAGGGAGAATATGGAAGAGAAAAATAGCGAATTAACTTCCAAAAAAGTGAATATTAGTAGCACTAGTACCTCGAATAAAAAGTATACTTCACCCTGGTGGCTTGTATTTTGGGGATGGTTATTCATATTTCTCTTTGTTTACACCTGCACTTCTTTAGTTAATTGTGAGAGAAAGGAAACACAATCCACACAAACTCAGCCATCCCGCACTGCAAGAGAATGGCATGCAGCTGATTATTCGGAGCGGATATCAATCGCAAAGGGTTATCTCAGAGCTGTTGATGGTTACCGAGGAGAAACTGAGTTGAAAGTAAGAGCTATCGAGCTTGAAAGATGCATTACAAGCGCCACAGACGATCCTAGACTCTACGATATGAAGGTTTCCGAAGTAGGGGCAGCATGCATTATGAGACTAGGGTATAAATAGATTATTTCCCCATTTTGTGCGTCAGTAGGGCTTCAGTTTAAGTCCACAGTGGCGTGTAAGTAAATAATTACTATCCATGAAAGTGAATATGCATTTATCGAGGCCTGGGTCAAACAATGGATTATGCTATTTGGCGACTAGGGCTATTTATCAAAGAAGCCATTGAACAGATCAATGATTTGGTGCTCGCAGTGTTCTGGTCTTGCGTGGTTTTTTTCATTGCAATTCTGGTCTACGGAATACTGAGCGGATGGAAGTATGAAATTCAGAAAAGGATATGGCTTCGTGAGCACGGCAATGAGGAACAAGATTATCATACAAACGCAAGGACATCCCATCAAATTGCAGAACAGCAACCTAAACAAGCCTATGGGGAGAAACAAGAAATAACTAATGAACAGCAGAAGCCATCCTCGGCTAGAACTATTCCCCTGACGAAAAGAGATAAAGCTGTCCTCACAATAATATTGGGGCCGATACTCTTAATGATGCTTATTTTTTTCGCTCGCCTCCTTTTCCGGAGCTAACCCCGAAACTAATCATCCTCATTAGCCACGTCCTAGCCGAAACGAAAAAGGGGGCTAGCCTAATCGGGAAAATTCCCGTATCCAATGAAAAGGGCCGATTAAAGGCGGGATAAAGGGGCTTCTTCGGAGTGAAGGAAGGGGAAGCGGGAAGGAAAGGGAATCGTCGTCTTGGCTCTTGGGGAAAAGGGGCGAAATCGCCGCGGCCAGAGTTATCAGAGGGGAGTGGGGAAAAATTTGAACGATTAGATAGTTCTTGTTAGCCTTTGCTGGGATTATTAAGAGTGAAATAAATTTTTTAAAAAACAAACTAGTACAAACTCCGTATTGACATAGTTTGTGCAAGTCAGTTAGATAGTGAACGAAATATTATTAAAAGCCTAGCCGTATTATCCGTATAAGGGGGAGCGGATATGTTGGCTTCTAGAATTAATTGCCGATCTATCGGAGGTGCCTTTTCCGATGCGATCGGCTTTTTTATTCTGTCCTAAAAATAAGGGGAGGGGTCTTCATGCGAATAGGAAATATATTTTCGAATTGTCATCGTATAGAACTCATACTCATTATAACCGTGCTGGTCCTATCTTCGTTTTGCTTTAATAGTGGATCATCATTCGCGCACGAAAACAAGATAGTGCATCCATATATTGTGGAAGAAGCATTTAAAATATGGCCACAGCCGGGCACGGAAGCCAATAATGAAATGTGGGTTTATTTGGGAGGGACCCATACGGAGCCTGCAGATGGGTATGAAGGCTGCTTATACTCACAAAGCGGAGCAAGTATTAAAGAAGGATCGATAGAAGAAGATTTATATGATCCTATGTCTGGTTTGTGTAATGGAGATGATTATCTGATCGGCTATTATCATCATTTTTATAATTGCGATCTTCCTGAACCATATAATGGATTATTTGGAGCTCCTAATTATGGTGCTTTGAAATATGCGCAGATGTATTGGAATGAGGCTAAGAATTATTATCGTCAAGGGGATAAAGGCCGTGCTTATTGGTATCTTGGTCGCGTGGCGCATCTTTTAGCGGATGCTTCCGTACCCGCACATGTAAAGCTCGATGCGCATCCTATATGGGATACCTATGAAAAATACATGGCAACAGGTGATAATCGATACAAGTGGAAAGGCTATAAATTAACTTTAGATGATATTCCGGAAAGCTGGAGCCTAGAATGGTTATTCTACAATTTGGGACAACGTGCACAATTTTTCCCTAGCGATAACGATTTTTCAATAAATACTGTTAACTTGAACGTCGATTCATCAAAATGGCCAACATTTTGGCCACCAATGACAAATAAGAAAGCGGAAAAGATCGCAAATTACATGATGCCGTTGTCTTTTCAATATACAGCTGCTCTATTCAGGCTATTTTGGAAAGAAACGCATCCAGATTATTCCTCTCCCTATACATTCACCACTTTAAACTATCCTGATGCGATAAGTACTAATGTCATGGCTATAGAGGGAAATAGAATTGCGGGATATTATTATTCTTATGATCAATCACTTGGTCAATATGTTACTCATGGCTTCATCTATGATGGAACAAGTTGGACAAGATTCGATTATCCTGGTGCATATCAGACCTATATAAATACAATTAATAATGGAGTCATTGTAGGCTCATATGTTTCCTTTGATGGTAAAACACACGGATTTTCCTTTGATGGAAAAATTTGGAAACAGATTGATTATCCGGGTGCGGATAACACATACGCCAGTGGCAATGATGGCCGCAAAATTACAGGTTATTATTCAAAAGATTACATGAATCACGGATTTGTTTATGATGGAAAAGCCTTTAAGCAGATCGACTATAATGGATCAATCATGACAGTTGTTATGGGTATCACTGCTAAATTTTTGTGGGGCTCTTATAACGATGGTCTAAAAACGTCAGGTTTTATTTATGATGGCAATTGGCAAATAGTAGATTATCCTGACGCATGCACAACTTTTCTTTTTTCAGTCGAGAATACATTCATGGCAGGTTACTATTCTGATTGCATAAATAATGGTAACTATCATGGGTTTGTTTATGATGGAAATAGTTGGAAGTCGATAGATTACCCCGGATCGCCGTCCACAGTTGTGTTTGGGTCGAATGCAGGAGTTATTGTCGGAAGTTATTTGTCAGCTGATAGATCATACTGGAATGGATTTATTGGGTATCCGAAATGAGAATTAATGAACTGAAAACTTAGCATTATCTTGCCCACACGTTAGCCACCTCTTAGCCAAAACAAGAAAAAGGGGTTATCCATTTTAGGATAACCCCTTGATTTTCTGGCGCGCCCTCTAGGGCTCGAACCTAGGACCTTTGGATTCGTAGTAGGCTCGAGCAATTCCTGAAGCCCCTCCGCAAAGAATCTCATTGCATCAATTCCCCGACTCCATTAGAGCTTCCTGCCTGGGCGGATAAAAGCCTATTTCGCAGCATAGGCGATTCCTGCCCCCATCGTTAGCCACTCGTTAGCTAAAGGTTAGCTAAGAAATGGCAAGGAAGACGCCATCCTGCCCCAAAGCCTATCGCAAGGCAAGCCCCATTCAAGGGGTCTATCTCCGCAAGTCATCCCGAAGGATCATCAAAGGCAAGCCCGATGTCTGCTTCGATATCTCCTATCAAATCGGCAATCGGCTGATCTGGGAGAAGGTGGGCTGGAAAAGCGAAGGCTATTCATTGGAAATGGCCCAGGCCGTCCGGGCCGAAAGGATGAAGGCCATTCGGCAAGGGAAGGGAAAGAGCATCCCTTCCATGCAGAGGAAGGCCCCCTTTTTCAGGGAGCTTGCCGAGGCCTATATCAATTGGGCAAGGGAGAATAAAGCCGGGGGAGCAAGGGATGATGTCAGTCGCTATCATAAGCATCTTGCCCCCCGATTCAATCATCTGCGGATAGATGAAATTTCAGCCTTGGATTTGGAGAAAATGAAGAGTGAGCTTCGGAAGAAGGGCCTTTCCCTAGGCTCCATCGAGCATTGCCTGAAGCTCTTTCGGCAAATAATCAATAAAGCAAAGCTCTGGGGCTTCTATGAAGGCGAGAATCCCATCAAGGGGGTGAAGATCCCGAATGCCCAGAATGGAAGGATCCGCTTCCTGTCTTATGAAGAGGCAAGAAGGCTTCTTGAGGCATTGAAAAAGGTATCCCGCCAAGTGCATGATATGGCTCTTATTAGCCTTCATACTGGAATGAGGGCAGGGGAGATCTTCAATATGAAGAATTATGATATCGATCTGGAAAATGGAATCATTGATATCCCGGATTCGAAGAATAAGCAAAGCCGCAAGGCCTTCATGACGGAAGGGGTCAGGGCCATTCTCAGGGAAAGGGCCAGGGGGAAGACGATGGAGTATGTTTTCAAATCAAACAAGGGGGGCAGGGTGATGGAGGTATCAGATTCTTATGCCCGAGTCGTTGAAAGGCTGGGCTTCACTGAGGGCATCAAGGACAGGCGATATAAGATCACTTTTCATTCCCTTCGGCATACCTTCGCTAGCTGGCTTGCGTTGCAGGGGGAGCCTATCCTGACCATCAAGGAACTTCTTGGGCATAAAACCTTGGAGATGACCCTGAGGTATGCTCATCTTGTGCCGGATCAGAAAAGGGGGGCGGTGGCGAGGATGGAGAGGGCTTTGGGGGGAGAGGTTGATTAGCGTCGATAAAATACACACTCCACAACTTCTCAGTCGTCGAGGGCTATCAAACTGAAGATTACAGATAACCGGACATAAAAAAGCAGGACCGCAAAACAGTCCCGCTTTTTAAAGCTATTCTTGTATGAAACTAATCTTCTATATTATTAAAGTTAACTTTTTAGATAAAAGTTGAAGCCTGCACTCAGCTGAGGCTATGGCTCTCATAGCGCTATTGCCAGTTGGAACCACCTGAGGGATTCATTAATTTCTGATCATCGCCTTCCCAATATCAATAATTTATAGGCGCAGCACCTTGGAACAGATCGAAGGAATTGAAAGTACCACCATGGAGTACTTTTCCAGGTTTGATTACTATTTCTCCAGTCGTTGGGTACGCTATGTTGTTTTCTCCGTCAACGTTTCCCCAGCCGAAATTCATATAAACATTAAATGTGCCGTCCAGTAATATTTCATAACCATCGATTAAAGCCCAATGACTTCCACCAGATTTATTATTTAACGCTACTAAAAGTGGCTGTTTAGCCTTGAGACTATCAATTATGAGCTGTTTCGCTGCGCCCAAACTTCGCATATACCCATAATAACTTACAGACGATTTAAATCGAAATCGGTCTCGTAATAAACTAGGCACAGCATCATAATCCTTCTTCATAAAAAGGCTGATATCAGCTATGTTAACTCCTGTTTCTCCGCTTGCCCCGACTATCTCTGTGAAACCTGAGTCCAGGCCCAGCGCTACATACCAAAGGAACACCCTCAAGTCCAAAGCTCCGGGATCTTCCGTTGTCTTAATTGATTTTACATAACTACTTTTCGTCCCATATCCAGCGATATGAATTTGCTGGTGATCAGCTCTCTCAAATACGGGTTTCCCCTTTTTGTATGTTCCTGAAAACCTCGTAAAACTGGGATATACATAAGTGTTTGTTAACATATTTTCGAGCCACCCAACCCGATAATCTTTAAGATAGTAATTTATCAGTTGTCCGATAGCTAAAGCCGCACATCCGACATGATAATTTTCATCTATTTGATTATAATTACTATCATACGAGTATATATATGGACCCTCTTGAGCCCAAGAAGTAGATATGAGATGATAAACTGCCTCTGAAGTGGGAAAAGATAGAATGGTAAAAGGACTATCAGAAGAATCGGAAACTTGATTATCTGCAGTGCTGATAACTATTTTATATTTATCGCCTGACGGCCAACCCGTTTGTGTTCTGAACGTTAAGCCCTGTGTGCCACTTTCAACTGGTGCAACTTCGTAGAGCGTATAGAAATATGCATTATCGTAATATAAATCAATGCGGACTGAACCTGTGTAATTCGACCATTCCCATCTAATCCTATTATAGTCGGTTCCCTTATAAAGAGTATCTCCACCGTTTGGTTCCAATACTTGTAGAGATGGACTCACAATTGGGGTAGGGTCGTAGAGAAAAGCGTGTTGTTCACCAGACGTCGTATACGCCGATCCCACCACCTGCCCCGAATCATTGATGCCATTGGCGGTGCTAGAGGGTCCCCCTAGAGTACCAAGATCCGTCATGATCCCATTGCTATAGAGAAAGGCATGAGCTACACCGGATGACGTCGTCGCCCAACCCACCACTTGCCCCGCCTTATTGATTTGATTTGGGCAGCTATAGTTTCCCCCGAGGGTTCCCAGGTCTGTCATGGTCCCGTTGCTATAGAGAAAGGCATGATCTTCACCGGATGTCGTCCGGGCCTGTCCCGCCACCTGCCCCGCATCATTGATGTAATAGGCTTCGCTATAGTTTCCCCCGAGGGTTCCTAGGTCTATCATGGTCCCGTTGCTGTAGAGAAAAGCGCGATATTCGCCGAAAGATGTTAAAGCCGATCCTACAACCTGCCCTGCATTATTGATGTCATTGGAGAAACTTAAAGTACCCCCCAGGGTACCAAGGTCCGTCATGATTCCGTTGCTGTAGAGAAAGGCATGATATCCACCGGAAGATGTATCAGCACTTCCGATGATCTGTTCCGAATCATTGATGCCATAGGCGTAGCTAGAGGGTCCCCCTAGAGTACCAAGATCCGTCATGATCCCATTGCTATAGAGAAAGGCATGAGTAGGTCCAAAGGGCGACGTCATCGACGTTCCTATCACCTGTCCCGCATTATTGATGCCATAGGCGGAGCTAGAAGGTCCCCCTAGGGTACCTAGGTCCGTCATGGTCCCATTGCTATATAAGAAGGCACGATAATCGCCTTGCGATGTATACGACACTCCTGCCACCTGCCCCGAATCATTGAGGCTCCAGGCATCACTAAATTTTTCTCCGAGGGTACCTAGATCCGTCATGATCCCATTGCTGTAGAGAAAGGCATGACCTTCGCCAAACGACGTCTCTGAATATCCCAACACCTGCCCCGCATTATTGATGCAATTGGCGCCACCTTCAGTTCCCCCGAGGTTTCCCAGATCCATCATGGTCCCCGCTGCAAATAATCTATGAGAACTTAATAGGATACTCATAAGAATACATAGAAACAGGATACCAGGAGCACCTACCACACAGCCCGACCATTTATGGAATTTCTTCATCGATGCCTCGTTCTCCAAGTTCCTAAATTACCTATTCTCCAAACGTATTCCCTGCGAACAATTAAAGCTATTCCATCCCTCCCCCGCGGCTCTTTGGGCTCTTAGCAGCGGCTTTGCGGGTTGCAGTAACGTTTGGGGGGATTCATTAATTACAAATCAGAATGAAAAAAGCCGGAAATACCAAAGAACTAAACCTTTGGCAGTCCGGCGATAGAACATACAAAACCACCACACTCCGTTCCCCCCTCTTCACGAAGGTTTGGCTGCTTCATTTAATGCAGTTACATTTATGCATACTAATGACAGACATTCTACATGCTTGTCAATACGAATTTCGACTTATTTACTGGTGGTCATATCCAACTTTAATAGGCCTTCACTTAGATTATTATTTGTTATCTTCAGTCGAATCTAATAAGCAAATCTTGCGACTTTCCAGGAAGTACTTCACTACCCCCCCCACAAACGGCCGCAATGGAAAGAGTGGGCTGGCGGGGAATTTCGGGCACCTCACTCACTGCCTGGACGACAACCACCCTTCACGGCCAAACACGAAAGCTACGGGGGGCTTGATGTGCTATCGCCTGGAAATGACCCCTAAGTAAAGAGTCCCTCATGAGAGGGCATTCTTTGATACGATAAAAGTATTAGCTAATATAACAGGTAACGGCACAAGTAACGGGGAGGCTATAAATGAAAGTGCGGGTTGGCCGGTGAGGGTTATCACATTTAGGTTGCGGGAATACTTATGACAGTGTATCTGGTGGTCAACCAAAGCCGCTTCCAATATTGGGGGGTCAATATGGGAAAAAGTGCTCAAGCAAAGAACGAGAAAATTTATAAACTCTGGTACAAATACTTACAGAGAAGCGATAAGTACAAACAATTTTGCGAACTGGTCAGAGACAATCCAACGCAAGACACCTCGAAATATTCGGAATATGAAGAGCTTTTATTTCAGCTAGCAAAGGAAAGGGACATCGGTTCGTCGTTCGCTCATTTGCTCATGATTTATGAAATATGGGGCGATATTCATGTCGTTGACTTCGACTTCGATGACTGGTGGGCAAATGTTAAGTTTCCGCGCGAGCCTGTAATCGTTCAAGAGCTGTCCGAAGCCATAAAGGAAAAACCTCTATTTTATAATCGTATCACGAGGCAATATTTTCAAAAGCATGGGCAGTGCCCGAGTATTTCAGATATCGAACAGTGCGAATCCGATGCAATTTATCTGAAAGTGAGTTTGCTCGGTCATGTAAAGGCTAGCGAAATCGCAAAGCGGATCGCAAAAATAAGATCACAGCGGAAGAAGGAAGGCAAAATAAAGGACAGCGAACTTAACATATACAATCGTTATTATCATCCGACAGGAAAAGTCAGGCCCGAGTCATTAGAGGACTATTTAAAAATATTCGACTTGAAGAAGAATCTGACAATGAAGGACGTTATCAAAACAATGGCGCCTGATTTGGATTGTGACGACGCTGATATATTAAGGACATTTTGGCTGGGGCATCGCAATGCTATAAAGATAATCGAAAATACAGAAGAAGGACTCTTTCCGGGCGAGTATTCAAAAGTGAAAAAATGATCGGTTTATCGTACGAATAAACTTATCATTGATCTATAATTATCCTCATATTATGCGCAGCAAAGGCGATCGGGAGGCATCAAATAATTCTCCCGCTCGCCTTTTTCTTTGAAAGACAAGTGATAAATATAAAATCTCATTTTACTCTTCATTGAGGGAAAAGAACGGCAATAATAGTTCGCAGTGAAAAGTCCAGTGAAGCATCAATTCGTCAATGCTCCCATCGCATCCATGATGATTCTAGTAATCATCTAATCCATCACTGAAACAAATTCATTCAAATATCTTCTCACCCTGAAGCCTAAGAGGCGCCCGATTTCTCCCGTCCAGGTAGCATCTTTTTTTCTGCTAACGTTTTATCACCCAAGAGCAAATGGAGGTGATGCGGCGTTAAAAATCCCCCTAAGACAAAGTGGACAAGGGTCAAGAACGTGGAAGAAACGAATTCTTAACTAAAGGAGAAGATAATGAATGATTCTAGTTATCAAAGAGGCGTGATGTTCCGATTGGACAGAATTAGAGAATACGCCGAGCTTGTTGATATCGACTTCTTTGATAGACCTGCTGACGAGGTCGTGGTGGAGATTTTAACCGATCTTGAATGTATAACAGATACCAAGCTACAGCGCCTTAAAAATGAAAACGAGGAGTTGTTGGACGAGTTATTGAATAATAAGGAAAACCTCAAAAAGCTCCTCGGCAGAGACAAGCGGAGAATCGGTTGTGATGGCTCCTCCTTTTATTGCGAAGGCCCTGTCGTCTACGACTGTGAATCCTGCGAAGAATATGACTATTGCTCCGACTATCTTTTCGTTCCTGATCCCGGCCTACCCCACTATATCCTTCACAACTTCATGGCCTTCATGTCCCCGCAGGCGTTCAAGCTTCTCGTTTATCTATTTTACATTTATCCCCGAAATGGGGAAAGTCCGATGGTAAAAAGTCTGTCTGAGATTTCTGATATCACAGGCATACCTCCGCACCGTGTATCTTGTTACTTGGAGGAACTGAGACTTTTTGACCTGATCGAATATGACATACCGCCTCGTAGTTATTCTGACAGCCCGGTGAGGGAATGCGAATACTCGCTCCCCTGGTATGATCGGCATCAAAGGTTAAAAAGTAAATTAGATCCGATCGAAATCTGCACCAGCTGCCCTTGAGTCTATACTGATGACGTAACCGGGGGACAAGGGACCAAAGCCCTTGTTCCCCCTTCTGCTGGACGACAAATTAGACCTTAAGCCATGCTACAACTCATGGAGGTTCACATGATTCAGCAAAATACCCCAATTCAAGATTTTGAAATTGGTAACTATCTCGTCAAAGTTAAAAGGGAGGATCTCTGTGTTTCCGAAGGCTCGGACTGGCCCCCTTTCGCCAAGATCAGGGGGCTTCACGCTCATATGTCCAAATTGAAGCAAGCGGGAATCGAGGTCGTCGGGTATCCGCAAAATCAGATCTCCATGGCCGGGTGGGGCATGGCGGCCGTTGCCAACGCCATGAGCATGAAGGCCGTGATCTTTTATCATGATTACGTGAAAGGCCTTCCCGAACGGTTAGCCTATCATAAGGAAAAATGGCTGGCCTTGAGAGCCGAGGATGTTCCTGTTGAAGTCACTAGAAACAATATCATTTCCTATAGAGGCAGTTCGATCTTGCGGGAAAGATATAAAGGGAAGGCGGTTATGCTTCCTCTCGGACTTAAATTTCCCGAAACAGTAGTTGAAGTGGCGAAACAGGCAAAACTCTCCGATCTGCAGAGCTTCAAGTCCATCGTCGTCTGCGTCGGCAGCGGCATGATGTGCTCCGGTATCCTCAGGGCCCTTCCCAAAGGGATCCGCCTCTATGGCATCATGGTGAAGCGTGTCGAGGCCAGCAAGCTGTTAGAGATGAAGGGCGAAATTATCCGCAATGCCGGTCCTGGCTGCCTTCTCTCCAATTTCGTCTTGATCAATTCTGGTTACCATTACGAACAGGCGGCCCGCTGTGCGTGCCCCTTTCCCTGCCACCCGATCTACGATCTCAAAGCCTGGGAGTGGCTGAGTAAGAATATCGAAAAGCTCGAACCACCCATCCTTTTTTGGAATGTTGGTGGAGATTCGAATTGATCAGATGGCGTGGAAGGTTAGAGGGGGCCAAACGTGGCTAATCAAAAGCGGGTCAAAACGACAAACGATCCTACAGCAAACAGTACCTGGGCCGAATGGTACCTGAAGAACTTCGTCTACAAATCCTACTTTGACAAGAAAAGCGGCTTGAACAAGCCCCAGTACGTTTCCATTGACCTGCATGTGTTTGGCACCCTGACCTTCCTGTTGCCCGTACGGCAAAGAGTTCTTTTCTACCTGCTCTACCGCTGGGGTCTGGGAAAGAAACCTTTCCTGAAGCCAGACTACGGCGAACTGGCCGGGCACCTTCGCTGTGATAAGAGTGCAATCTACAAGGCCATGAACTTCTGGATCGGCAAAGGGGGCTTCCTGGCCGAAAAACGCAATAACGGCCTGACATATCTTACCTTGAACGGCGACCCAGACATCTGGCTTTCAATTCTTCCGGACGGCAAAGAAATTCTTCAACACGGCAAATTTTTTCTTCAACCTGGCAAAAATATTTGCCAGTGCGGCAAAAATGAGGTTGCCGAAAATTCCGTAATCCCTAATGAAAATAGGGCCTTCCGCTTCTCGCTCGAAAATCCTAAAGATTCTTTTAAAGAATATATAAATGATGATGATAAGAAGGAAAATCAATCATCATCATTTTTATGGGGGGGAGAAGAGAAGAAAAAAGAAGAAAAAGATCTATTTTCCCATTCGCCTGAGGATGCCCATGCTGCCATTTCAAAAAAAGATATCCCCTATGTCCCCTCCGCCATGAGCCGGGAAGCCGCGCAGCCCGCTACTGCTCCCTCCCATGAAGCAACCCCCGCCCCCGCCATTGCCTCGGACCGCCAGGCGGATACCGCGTCCGCTGCTCAATCGCCCCGCGACACCTGCGAGCTTATCCGCGAGACCCTGATGGCGAGGCACAGGAAGCACTACCCCGACTACAAATCCAACTCAAAGGACCACCATGGCTTCCGAAAGACCGCCCGGATGCTCATGGCGCTGCCGGAGGAAGACCTTTTCTTCTTCAAGGACGAGGCTGGCGGGACGGACTGGACCGGACTTGCAAAACGATACACGAAATTCATTGCCGAGCAATGGGAAGAATCGGGCTGGACGCCTCCGCACGGGGGCAACTACTGCAGCGCGGATAACATCGAGGAGTTCCGGAGAAGGGTGATTGGAAAATTCAGACGCTCTCGCGAACAGGAAAGAATAGAGCGGGAGATGCCTCCTCCAGAGGTAACGCCACCAGAGGAATTGCAGAAACGGGAAGAGCAGCGAGTACGGGACATTCGGGAACGCTTCGAAAACTGGAAGAAGGCCCTTACGGAAGGCGAGATGGAGTGCTTGGGCGGACAGGCCATGAAGATTAAAGGCCGCATTGGGGATGATGCGGTATTCAAAATGATATGCGAACTTTGCCCTCTGCGCTACATTTACGACTACCAATGGATGAAATGCTCCTACAACATGACGGGGAATGATTTCCCGAAAGACTTGGCCCTTGAAAGATTCTCGCCAGAAATCGCTTCGAGGCTGAACCTGGAATACGACAAACAAGTTGCAGAAAGGAAAAGGGTGGAGGCGGATCGGGCAAAATACAGAAAGGAATGGGAAGGCAGGAACTAAAAATATAGGCATAGAAAGGCGCGGCCTGGTGTGGACCATGCCCCTGCCGGGGTACTTTCCTTCAGGGCCCGTGTATGGCTTTCAGGGGGGGTATTGGAAGGGGGGAACGACCCGGCTGCGGGATGAGCAGCCCCGGCCTGGGTCTCAGAAATGGGGGATGGGGTCGGAGGAAGAGGACTGGCGTGTGGAATATCAGGAATTCAGGATCTCAATTGCCATAGAACAAAATCGGCCTTTTTAAGGCTCGTGATTTTCGCATGCTCAGGAACCATTTCATCGAAGATGCTTATCAACAGCCTTCCATCATCTGAGCTTAGGAAATCTTGATACCATTTCTGGATAGACTTGTACGCCACCTTTGCTTGTTCTATCTTTTCTTTGGAATAATAGGCAGGGGCTGGGTGGTTTGTGTTGGACAGTACATATACATCCCATATCGGCTTCTCGGGGTCAAGGGTTGCTATCAACTTGCTCGAAAAAGAAGGCTCATATCGCCCGAGGGACTTGTTAAAATGCTCTATAACTTGGTCGAAGTTCGGCTTTTGACCTTTCCACTGCTGCATTAAAGAAAAATATATTTTGTACCACTCTCTTGATCTTTGTCTGACTCTGTAGAAGGCATTGTATTTTCGCTGGAAGTCGCTATCTTGGGACACATCTACTTGTGGAAATATCTCCATAATCTCTAGATATTGTGAGATTCCTTTTCGTGCTTTTAAAATTGATGCGATGATTTGTTGCCTTTCCAAGGTGAAACCTCATCAGTATATATCTTAGTCAATTGAGGCTGTTATTGGACAGCAACTACTACTTTTTCAACATATTTTGCACTTGTTTTACAGTTTTAATCTTGCCTCCACTATGAATAACTGCATGACAGTTAGGACACACAGGGATCATGTGTTCTTTAGGGTTAACTTCATACGATTTATTTATCTTTGATAGTGGCGTTAAGTGATGCACGTGGATATAGCCGGCAAATTGCCCGCCGTATTTAGAACCAAAGTCAAATCCACATACCGTGCATATTGAGCCATGATATTCAATGCAGGCTTTGCGTGCAACGGGGTTCCGCTCGTATGCATTAATCGATATCTGCCTTCGTGCCCCCTCCGGATAGCTGTCAGGAATCTCCTCTGGTAGAGCGGAAGACTGATCATCAATTTTCATTGAGATGACCTTAAATCCAAGGTTTTCCAATTTCGGGCGAACAGTCAATTTTCCGCCTGAAAAATCACGAGCTGTTAATGGCTTCCCAAATTGGTAACCGCAAGCCGCCCCGACAATAGCTTTTGAATCGTAATGCTCTCCTTGATATAAGATATAATAGCTTTTCGCCTTCCAGAACTTATATTTTCGGAGAAACTCTTCTCGCCCAAGATTTTTAAATTCTTCTATTGCCTGAATTACAGCATTCCTGTCTGTAAGTTGACGATATGTATGTCTCATATAATCACCCCTGCCCAGTTATCAGATGCTAACCCCAAATATTTCACGGCAGAGCTCAGCTGTCTAGGAGCTGTTTTATTGTTGCGAGCTTCTCTACAACCGTTTCAATATCGAATCTGCCTTTGATTTCATTAATGACCCAATAATCAACTTTCCCTTTCTTGGGCCCGTCAAGGGTAAACCCCAGCTTTTGCAATACAGGTCTTGAGCGTGAATAGTCTGTCACCAATAGTTTTGCTGTCTCGTTTGCCCTCACACTCACAACAAAAGTAATCCCGGGCATGAGAATAGAAAAGCCAAGCTCTCCATTGCTCGATGTTACTGGCCCCATGTCGAGGGAAACCTCAATCCCCAAAGCGCCAAGGTCTTTCATCATTTCCTCAACTCGCTCAGGGATCCTGGCGTCCTTAAGTGCTTGTAGGTGGGCTTGGCTATATCCGCCCGCTCGGGACGGGTTAACTGGATATACCTTTTTTGCCGAAATATTCCATTCTGGAGGATTTACCAGATCGATACGGCGCTGAATGTCTTGACAGAGCTCTTCAATTTGCTGAAAAAGGCTCAGACCTTGGGTGTCCTTAACTCGGATACGAACAAACTCGCATCCACGGTTGATTGATATCTGCTCCTGCCGTGCTGCATCAGCTTCCTGCCGAGCGTCATGAAAAGGCTCGTCGATTTCGATGGCAAGCTTTATGGCAGGTATGTAAAGGTCCACTTTGAAAGTGCCATGCTGATATTCAAATTCCATCTTCAAGCGTTCGCCATGGCGATAAACAATCGGCCAAATGGCCATAGATTGCCATCTACGCTTTAGATCCAGTTTCGCTGCCTGAGCATGATAGAACCGCTCCTTTTGTTTATTCATAGATCATTCCTCCCCGGATATCCATCAGAACGAATTTTGAAATTTGAAGCCAATGGAAAGCAAATCCTTCACAATCGCTGCAACATCCTGATTGCCGCTAACTTCCGGCACGAAATAACGAGGGAGTCCATCATTCAAGAGATCATATAGACCCGCCAGGAAATTATCTTTCATCTCATGGTTTCCTTCAAAGTAGGTGTCCAGATTTCCTGTGTGCACACACAACCGCCCCTTATCATTGCGCCGCTTGCCCCAGAGATGGACACTTCTGATTATGCTACGGCAGGGCTTTAGGGTTGTAAACATGGCTTCTAGCTGATTGCTTGATATCCGCGAAACATCGCCCATCTGGCTAATGAGCTGTGGCACATCCAAAACAATTTGCAAGCGAAGGCCAAGCCCCTCCACCTTGGAGACAAGATTCACGACATCTTGATATGACGAAACGAGGAATTTACCGCTTTTGTATATAGTCCCGAATCGGTTCTCTATCAGGATCTCCGTTTTGGGGTAAGCTGAAGATATCCGCTCTTCAAATATTCTATAGACCGAGCAGAATTCCTCGAGCGATGGGCAATAATCCCTGAAGGGTGGATGAATCTCAATCAGCAAAGGAGGCTCATTCTCCCCAACAATGGCCTGGATGAACTGAGCAAATTCTTCTGCCCAGAGAGAATCCCTCCATAACTGAGGTACCCCATCAATATTTGCCATCCGGATGGCATGAAATCTTTGCATCAGGGAAGAATCAAGCTTTCTGTCGCGCGCTGAGTATTCCGTATGCAAGGAATAGTTATTGACCTTGCCTATGGAAACGACATCTAAGTGGCCTGGCACCTCTCTGATGCTGGCCTGAATGCCATTTGGATAGCTGCGATGATGGTACTTAATGGGGATCAATAGAGCCAATTCTCACCCTCGGTACACATTAGTATTATGCCATTCTAGGCATTCAGAAGATGGACGGTTCCTTAAGTCACCGGGCAATCTCATTCTGGACCCATGCAGCCGATAATAATCTCGCCCGTTTTCGAATTCTTCTTTAATTTTACGACTCACCTCGATTACCTGGGCTGGTGTGACTGTCACATACCCCTTGTCGAACAAAGCATGCAAATCGCGACGCAGTAGGATGCCATTGTTGACAGTGTGGAGTCCGTCTCCGGAGTAGGGCTTGATGTGCGCGGCATCGAGGGCTGGAAGTGTCCGCTCATTCGTAAATGCACAACAGCGCTCATAAGCATCCGTTACGATAACACGGAATGATCCTTGTCCGAGGCGAGGGAGGGTTGTAATGGGTTGCCCATATCTGGCTGCGACATTTGGTGTTGAAGGCGTATATGTCAAGGAGGCCTGAAGATTATTCCAAAGGGTGAGCCCTGGCTCTACTGTCAGGTCATATCCACGACCCTGAACGATATTGGCCTTCCAGTCAGACGGAATTGGTATCCATTTATTTTGCGGCAGAAAAAAAGGCTGTTCAAGAAGAATGCAACCAATCGTATAGTCGGCAGCGCGGTCTGACCCCTGTCGGCGATACTTTTCTACGCGAGAGCGCATCTCAGAAAGAGTATGCGCTCCATTGGATATGCCGAATGATTCCCATGCTAGGCTGATAGGCAATAGGCTGGAGTGTGCATAAAGCCCACCACCAACCACGTAGTCGTGGGGGCTATGTAATTTGAAAAGGAACATTTCGCCTGGATTGAGTGCTCTGAATTGACGGGATCCTGAGGGTTGCCAGAAGTTCACTTCTTCTAGCTGTGGCTGACTTCGCAAGAGGTCGAACCAGTCATGGTCCGTTATTGCCACGAATGCTCGCATGCTCATCACCTTCTGGCGAAACGATAAGTGATAGAGAGCTAACCCCTAGATAATGCATGCCTGTTGCAAATATTGCCTTGACATTATGCATAGTTAAGAATATTCATCAAGCAACAATTTAGATAATAAGGCATCAATTTTATCCACAACTAACCCTAGCTCGTAAAAGGGATGCCATGAAATGAGACGAAGCCCCCGGCCTTACAAAAAGGAATCGGGGGCTTTTTCTGAATAAGCAAGCTGCTGGAGAAATAGTATGGATCCGCAGACAACTATTGGTACTGGATTGATTCTTCTTGGTTCAAAAGATCTTATCCTGAAAATATTAGGGCCAACAGCGGATTATCTCGGTGGTGAATTAAAGACATTCACGGAGCGTGGGTTAAATAATTTGGCGCATATATTTGAAATAGCAGGACATAAATTAGGAAATAGGATTAATGAGGACGGACAAGTCCCACCTAAAATATTGAAAGGTATAATTGCGGAAGGTGCTTTTGTTGATGATGAATTAACAGCAGAATATTTTGGGGGAGTATTGGCTTCTTCAAGATCTCAGGTATCACGTGACGACAGGGGCTCAGCCTTAATATCTTTGATAAGTCGACTATCATCTTATCAAATTAGGACGCACTACATATTTTATTATGTATTCAAAAATATATTTAATGATCGAAAAGAAGAATTGGGACTTAAAAATGAAAGATTAAAATTATCGATATACATGCCAAGTAGAATTTATGGGTCAGCAATGGGTCTTACTGATAGGGAACATATAGATATTATATTACCCCACGCAATGTTTGGTTTGATCAGGGAGAATCTTATTAGTCAATATTATACTATCGGAAATAAAGAACTAGTAAGTTCTGCTTTAGGTCAACAAGTTGATGAAGACGGTATTATTTATAGAATTACTCCATTCGGGATTGAATTATTCCTATGGGCTCATGGAATGCCAAATGTAGATATTATAAAATTGCTGAATCCTGATATTGAAATATCATTGAATAAAGAAATACACATTCAGGAAGGTATAAAAGGAATATCAAGTGAATAGAGAATTTGCATATTCTATTGAGTATTAGCTAAAGAACGCCCGCTCTCCCCATGATTTCGGCCGGAATGGAGCCCGAATACTCAATATAAAAGTATGGCCCTCCCCGGAATGCCCCCAGATATCCCCCCCAGCGCCCCCGGCCTTCTTCTCAGAATTGGAAATCACTTTGGGGATAACCCCTGCTACACGAATTATCAGCCGAACACAGGGATAGGATAACGCGGGCTAGAAGGGAAACGGGGCTGCAGGCGATACTTCAGGAAGGGAAATTAATTAATTCATATTCTAATGAAGGAGGGTTCAATTAACTGGAATTATGCCAATGACTTTATATACTCCATTTTTATCAGTTATGATCCAGCCTCTGCTTCTGCGATGCTCTATAAAGCTCATGAAAGCTGCTCCATCATATTTGTTTCCCAAGAATTCATAAACCGCTTGGAGCGCCTGCTCAACAGTCACGCCTTTTATCATCATGCATTCTACCTGCTCAGTGGCATATCTTTGCTTCTTTCTACTGCGACACCTTTCCAGGAGATCATCATAATTTTGGCAGATGGCCATTTGAACCTCCCCTGGAGCATTATTTGGAAGCCGATATAATCTGAATCCTTTATACGCTCTTTCGGTTCAGCTTGGAAGAGCAAGCTGGCTACACCGGATTTTCGGCTAGATTCGGAAGCCCGCCGGGCCTCACCTTATTCTCGAGCTTCACCCCGACCGCTTCACTTGGCTTGCCGCCGCCTTATCCTCCTGCATCTCCTTGCGTATCTGATCTCCAATAGGGCCCTGCATCATGGCATAGAAACCAACAACGAACAGAAGCCCGAAGATGGCAGCATACGCGAACGATCGCATCTGCCAGAACAGGATCGCTGCGATCAGAGCAATGATTAGAAGCATTATGATGATGAACTCGGACCAGCCCATAAACCCTTCCTGATCATTTTTTGACACCCGGATTCATATCACAAAACATGCCCAACTCCCCCCATTCTCGACGCTCTAGGATATTTTATTCTGATATCCAAAGATTCTCCTCTATTTTCCTGAAAAAATACATTATATAACTCCTGCAATATCAACAACTTGCATCTCATAAGCCAATGAAAAGCCCCAACCGCAAGCATTTCAGAAAAGGAGGAAAGCCCCATGAGAAGCAAAGCCCACATTCTGCCCTTCCCGAAGCCCGGGAAGAAAGACGAAGGCCCCAGAAGGAAAAGGCCCCCCAGAACAACGGATACCATCAAATACTTCTCCCGGAACCAGATCAAGCTTCTTAGAAGAACGGCAAGGGAGCAAGCCGAGCTGGATATCCAGAAGGGCAAGATCACGGGCATCAGAGAATGGATGGCCATAGACCTTCTGACTTCCACCGGCTTGAGAGTTTCGGAAGCAGCGAACTTGAAATGCGGGGATTTGAAGATTGGATATAGCGAATCCAAAATCTTCATTCACAACGGCAAAGGAAGCATCTCCGGCCATATCATCATTCACGAAGCCTTGAAAAAGCACCTGAAGCAATTCCTGGCCTTTAAACAGGGCAACGGGGAAGGGACGGGAGAAGATGATTTTCTATTCTTAGGGCAAAGGGGGAAATGGACTTCCCAGGCTATCCAACAAATCATCAAGAAATACCTGAAGGCCTTGAACCTCTATGAAAAAGGAAAATCGGCCCATGCACTTCGGCACTCCTATGGAGTGGAGCTTTATAGCAAGGAAAAGGACTTGCGGGCCGTCCAGAAGCAGCTCAGGCATATCAGCATCCAATCAACGCTGATCTATGCGGACGTGACCGAGGAAGCGATAGCCAGCCAGATCAAAGGGCTTTGGCAATAAGAAGAAAAAGAAAGGAGCGGCATCATGGAAAAGGCAAGGAAGGCGAGGAAGCAAAAGGGGCAAGTGGAAGCGAAGGGCAAGGAAGCAATGAAGGCCCCCAAGGCCATCAAGGAGCCCAAGGAGCGGAGGACCTTCATCGGCTCTTTGATCAACGCCGATCTGTGGCAGAGGATAAAGATGCTTTCGCTGAAGGAAGGGAAGGCGGCGGGGAAGCTTTTGGATAATGCCATGGAGGAGTTCTTGAAGAAGAAGGAAGGGAATCGGGAAAATTCCCATCTCCAATAAGAAAGGCCGATTAAAGGCAGGGTAAAGGGGCTTATTAGGAGCGAGGGAAAGGCGGGCGGGAAGCAAGGGGAGTCGTTGTCTCAGAGCTTAGGGAGGGGGCGAAAATTTATGATGGTCAGAGTCATCAGAGGTGAGAGGTAAGCAATGCTAGTATTCGAATCGTCTAAAATGGCCTGGCGAGAGCGAGTGCGAATCTGTTAATATTTTTTAAAAAAGCATTTCTAGGACAGGCCAGTAAAAATTAGAAATGCAGTGTCAACTAGATCTTTCTATCTATTTCCACGCCGATTCGTCAACTGATCCTGACAAAGCTCTCGCTGGATTGAGTAGGGATTTCAATGGAAGATGATTGATAGCATAATCTCTTAGGCGTTCCTGCAAGTAATTGTAAAGAAAATACCGGTGTTCGAGAGCATCTGCAATATGCCAATTGTCATTAGTTAACAGGTCATGCACTAGATGATTTATGAAGACTATATAATACGTGTGTAAATGCTGAATAAGTTGACGTGTCCCCGGCAAACAGTTACCTTGATGGATAATGTGATTTCGTGCTCTGTATATCCTCCTGATCTGCCATTCCATATTTTGCTTATGACCTTTCAGGCTATCCGCAAATACTTCCGGGTTTTCAAAAATGTTTTTCCATAATCGTGCTATTCTGAAAATCAATAGTGGATTATTCGCAGCCAATCTTAGAAACTCAGTTATAATTGGCCCGTCTTTTTTATCTAAAAATATCTTCAAAAGGTCATAATTGTGTAAAAAATATTTCGATGACTTACGCAGATTCGGCCTTATTGATTCAGTATCACAAGCAGTCCACCAGGGTTTTATGTCAATTGCTAGGGCTCTCAGCATTCTATAAGTATATCCTGTCGCATCGCTCGCGGGTACGTAGGTTGATATGCTCTCTATGATATTCTTGTCTCCACTTAATACCAAAGATTCCAATGCTATCCATAGATTGACTAGTCTAGATTCATCTGTGGAAGCCGAAAGCGAGAGTTTGAGGTATTGGAGAGAAGCATTTAATTGTCCAGAATCTTTAATGTTCAAGCGTTTTAGTAACATTGCAAGTGCGTTGATGCTCTGCCCTGGTTTTGCAGAATCTTTTATATACCCCAGTCGTGTAGTATCTTCTTCTACGCATTGCTTCAATCCATTTGGGGTGCTGATGAGGCAAATGGGATGCTTAATGCTAACTGATTTACTTCGCCGGTACAGCCGACTTGCAGCAAATAATGATTCCAATTTTTCTTCAGCATTGCATCTTGCCGAATAGGGATCGAGGGCTTGAATCTTTATAGATGCCAGAATTGCCTTCGGATCCTGTTGGTAAAATATAATTTCTTGCTCCGTCATTTCTCCGACTGGTTTGTCTCTCAAAAATTCAATATCGAAATCTCTCGGATTTATATCAGGATCGGCAGCCCAGTTTATAAAAAAGCGGCACTCATAATTCTGTAGCTCTCCAGAAAAAGAGTCTAACAAGTTCATAAATCTTTTTTGAAAATCAGGCTGATGAGAATCTTGCAGAATTCCTAAGCTATCTCGTAATGAGGATATTGAATATCCGGCTGCTTTCAATTCAATACCCAAGCTCATTATTAGATAATACAATTCTATTTTATACTTATCAGGAGGCTTTGATATTAGGTCATTAATATATGTACAGAGCCTTTCCCGGTAACTATGAAGATTTCCTAAAATTACCAGAACCAGACTTCTGAAGTCATTTAAATCCAGTTTGTTTGCATTTTTCACATTTTTTGCATAACTATCTTTCAATTTCTCAAGATAACCCGATAAAAAAGGGAAGAATTTTCTTAAGACAAGATCATTACGTGAAGTATGAATGGCTTCATCGATTAATGCTCCTATATTCGGGTGATATATATGGACATCTCGCACCACATCAATAGCATCCAAAATTTCATTGAGAATTGTCAGCGTATTAGAGGAACGAACCTGCCATGCGTCAAAAGTATGCTCATCAAATAATTCTTGCCATCGTAAAAGAAAAAACTTATGAGCTTCGGCACTAATCCCCCAATCTGTCCATTCTTTATCAGTTGGAAAAATCATATTGACTCCGCATAAATATTTATATATATTAGATTAAAAGTTATAGAAATGTAGGAGTCCAGAATAGATCGTAAGTGGCATCGCGCCCAGATTTAATTCTCGACTCCTTTTTTTATGATTTAGAAATTGAGATTTTAAATATTATCTAAGGTATTGGTTTAATTACAAGGATTAAAATCAAGAATATTTCTAAACTAGCCCTTCTCATTAGCCACCTTAGCCAAAATAAAGAAAAAAGGATTGAAAATAACTAGTACGGAGTGTTTGAATTGATTGGGAAATTCCCTTGATGGAGGACAACTTATGTCAGACATAGATTATGAAAATGTTATTTTTAATTGCAGCAGAATGGGGAAAGAAGTCACAATTACAAGGAAAATTCGCCTTCATTATAGCTCCGCTACAGGAGAACTTGATATGAGAACAGTTATAGGCAGAGATTGTGACCATAAAGCTGAATGCGGAGTGGGCATAAAATCTGGTCGGAGTATCAGCTATAATTGGAAGGAATGTGTAAATCCTGAGCTTAAGGACATTTAATTCCTTTCTCGTTAGCTACCTCTTTGCCAAAAGAAAAAGGGGGATATATGAATTGTGACGAAGAGTATTTACTGAAGGATTTCGAGCAATATCAAATATTCATGAGGCATTATGATGGTCTATTCATGGGGTATCTCAAATTCTATATTGTGTTACTCACCGCCGTTTTTGTTGTAAGTTATTATATTCTGTATGAAATTTTACCGTATTGCAACTCATCATATTTGTTTGTTTTCCTCGTACTCTCTGCATCAATTGTTCTCGGAATTGCTTTGTTATTTATAATGATTAGAGCTAGGATTCATTACATTTTCAATGTTTATCAGACAATCTTTATTAGAGCTTATTATATTAAAAGGTCTCAGATAGGGGACTTTCCTATTGATGGAGAGAAACTTATACAGTGGGACATAAAAAAGTTCACACCAGATAGGCCTGGCAGCGTCCACTGGCTTATTATGCATACTGTAATGCTAATAAATTCCTTCTTCGTGGGCGTCTCAATTATCTTCCTTTGTAAGTATTTCTCCGCGTTTGACGTAAATTCTCTGACAGTCATATTAATAAGCCTTGCTATAATTGGTCCCCTAGTTTGTCAGTTTATGATATCAAAAAAAATGATTAACAATTATTTGAAAGGTTATGCAAAGAGAGCCTCCTCGTTAGCCACCTCTTAGCCAAAACAAGAAAAAGGGGTTATCCATTTTAGGATAACCCCTTGATTTTATTGGCGCGCCCTCTAGGGCTCGAACCTAGGACCTTTGGATTCGTAGTCCAACGCTCTATCCAACTGAGCTAAGGGCGCGCGTATTCGAGTATACAAATGGCGGAGAGAGGGGGATTCGAACCCCCGGTACACCTTTAAGGGGCGTACATTCGCTTAGCAGGCGAACCCATTCGGCCTCTCTGGCATCTCTCCGCGAGTCGGCCTTCAAATCCCCCCTCGCCCCCCTTTTTCAAAGGGGGGTAGCAAAAGCCCCCTATCAAAGGAAGGTGGGAAGCAGTTTTTCTATACTGGCGGAGGGAGCAGGATTCGAACCCGCGAACCTTTCGGTTAACGGTTTTCAAGACCGCCGCCTTAGACCACTCGGCCATCCCTCCGGCGTTGCCCATTTCATGCGAACCGGCCGGGAACAGGCCGGCAGGGTACCCGATTTGGAAAACGGCATCTTACCCGCCGGCGGGTATTCTGTCAATCCCTTTCATGTAGGGTCGAAGGGGCTCGGGGATGACGACGCTGCCGTCCTTCTGCTGGTAATTTTCCAGGATGGCGACCACGGTGCGTCCCACGGCAAGGCCCGAGCCGTTGAGGGTGTGGACGAACTCGACCTTGCCGGTGCCTTCGCGGCGGAAGCGGATCGAGGCCCGGCGGGCCTGGAAGTCCCCGAAATTGCTGCACGAGGAGATTTCCCGGTAGAGGTTCTGGCCCGGCAGCCACACCTCCAGGTCGTAGGTCTTCGATGAGGAGAACCCCAGGTCGGCCGTGCAGAGGCCCACGGTGCGGAAGTGAAGCCCAAGCGTTTTCAGGATGTCCTCGGCGTCCAGGGTGAGCTTCTCGAGCTCGTCGTAGGAGGTCTCGGGGGCCGAGAACTTCACGAGCTCCACCTTGTTGAACTGGTGCTGGCGGATGAGTCCCCGCGTGTCCTTCCCGTAGGATCCCGCCTCGCTGCGAAAGCACGGCGAGTAGGCCACGTAGTAGACGGGCAAGTCCTTCTCGCTCAAGATCTCGTCGCGGTGGATGTTCGTGACGGGGACCTCGGCCGTGGGGATCATGTAGTAGTCCATCCCTTCGATCTTGAAGAGGTCCTCGGCGAACTTCGGGAGCTGCCCCGTGCCGGTCATGCTCTCCTTGTTGACCATGAAGGGCGTGAGGACCTCCAGGTAGGTGTGCTGGAAGGTGTGCAGGTCGAGCATGTAGTTGATGAGGGCCCTTTCGAGCTTGGCGCCCCAGCCGCGATACAGGGTGAAGCGCGCCCCCGTGATCTTTGCCCCGCAGGCAAAGTCCAGGATCTTCAGATTCTCGCCGATGTCCCAGTGGGGCTTGGGCTCGAAGTCGAATGTTGGCTTTTCGCCCCAGTGACGGACGACGGGGTTGTCCTCGGAGCTGGTGCCGTACTCGACGGAGTCGTGCTGGACGTTGGGGATGACCATGATGAAACTCTGGATGTCCGCATCCATCTGGGCCAGCTCCGCGTCGAGGGCCTTGATCCGATCCGAGATGGTCGCCATCTTCGCCACGAGTTCCGAGGCGTCCTTTTTCTCCTTCTTCAGTCCCCCGATCTCCTTGGAGGCCTTGTTGCGCTCGCCCCGCAGGGCCTCCACCTCCTGGAGGATGTCCCGGCGGCGCTTTTCGGAGTTGACGAAGGGCGCAAAGTCGATATCCTGCCCCCGCTCGAGCATCTTGCGGCGGACGAGTTCGGTGTTTTCACGAAGGAATTTGACGTCCAGCATAGCGAGTTACCCCCCTGGCTCTCATTGAGAGGCTGGTGAAATGTTCAAGAAAATCCACCCTCACCCCAACCCTCTCCCCTCAAGGGAGAGGGGGACAGAGCGGCGAGGAAGATAGTTTAGAAGTGAATTTCCCTTATCACTTCGGGACGTTAAGGTCAATCATTTTATCCCGGACGGCAGGCGGCACAATGGTTAGCGGCGGCCGAGCTTGCGGCGGATCATGGAGAGAAGCGTCGTCGTCTCGGGGCATCGCAGGGCGAAGGCCGAGGCCGCGAAAACGGAGAGCCCCACGGCAAGCCCTGCCGCCAGGACCGTAAAGCGGTGGCGGAAGGGGGCTGTGATGTCCCAGCCGAGGGTGTGGGTGGTGAGGGTGACGGCTACCCACATGACAATCGACGCCGCCGCGACGCGGGCAACCGAACGCCAGAACTCGGTGCCGAGGAACCCCCCGATGCGCTTTCTCAGCAGCCAGCCCAGCGTGAGGACGTTCACGGCCGAGGCGATGGAGGTGGCGAAGGCCAGGCCGCTGTGCTTCATGGGGAACATGAGGGCCACGCTGCATAGGGTGTTGATGATGAGGGCCACCACGGCAATCCGGACGGGGGTCTTCGTGTCCTGCAGGGCGTAGAAGGCCGCCACGACCACCCGGATGGTCGAGAAGGCCCAGAGGCCCACCGTGTACCAGAAAAGCGCCTGGGCCGTGAGCAGCGAGGCGCGCGGGTCGAACTGGCCCCGCTGGAAGAGAACCGAGATAATCGGTTCGCGAAGCGCGATGATCCCGATCATGGCGGGGATGGTGATGAAGAGCATGAGGCGCAGCGAAAAGGAAATCGTCTTCTTCATCTCCTCGTAATGCCCGCGGGCCACCTGGTCGGAGAAGCTGGGCAGGGCCGCCGTGCCGATGGCGATGCCGAAGATCCCCAGGGGCAACTCGACGATGCGGTCGGCGTAGTAGAGAAACGAGACGCTTCCCTCGGGCAGGAAGGAGGCGAGCAGCGTGCTGATGAAGATGTTGATCTGGTAGACAGCGCCGCCGAAGGCGGCCGGGAGCATGAGGGCGCCGATCCGCCGCACGCCCGCATGCCTGAATTGGAAATCAGGCCGGAGCACGACTCCCAGCTTGAACAGCACGGGCAACTGCACCGCCAGCTGCAAGAGCCCCCCGATCATGACGCCGACGGCCAGCGCCAGAATGGGCTCGGCGAAATAATCCCTCAGGAAGAGCGCCGCCCCGATCATGCAGAGGTTCAGGATGACGGGCGAGAGGGCCGGCGTGGCGAAGTGCCTCAGCGAGTTCAGGATCCCCATGCACAGGGCCACGAGCGAGATGAAAAAGATGTAGGGGAACATGATCCGGGTGAGCAGCACCGTGAGGGCGTACTTGTCCGGGGTGGCCCGGAAGCCGGGGGCCATAACCGTGACGATGGCGGGCGAAAAAATGACGCCCGCAATCGAGATGACCACGAGGATGACCGACAGGAGCGTGAAGGCCACCCGGGCCAGCTCGAAGGCGTCCTCGCGGGATTTCGTCTTGAGGTACTCCGTGAAGACGGGCACGAAGGCGATGGTGAGCGACCCCTCGGCAAAGAGTCGCCTCAGCAGGTTCGGGATCCGGAAGGCGACGAAGAAGGCGTCCGTGGCAAGGCCCGCGCCGAAGAAGCGGGCCACAATGACATCGCGGATGAATCCGAAGATGCGCGAGAGCATCGTGGCGAGCCCCACCACGCCCGCCGCCCTGGCAAGGCGGTGGTTCTCGGTTCCGTGAGTGGGATGAACGGTCTCCATAATCGTCGGTCCATTATAGGGCTACTGACCGGGGGCGCATCCCGCAGGAGGCGCAACCATGTCCGGTTATTTCCTTGCCGGGAAGCACCGAAGGAGCTTCCAAAACGTCCATCTGCGTCGTTTCCCTCGTCCCTCGTCGCTCAACGTACGACCAAGTACGCCTCGCTCCTCGGGACTTCGGGCGCCTAGCATCTGGACATTTTTGAGCAGCCCCGGAAAAGGATGAGAGCATCACACTCATACAGAAGGACCCTCTCCCGCGTCAAGCACAGGATGAGGGCCCGCTCCATTTTGTCTTTTCTGTCCGTCAGGGCTGCACGAGACCCTTCAGGCGCTCCTCCAGCTCCACGCGGGAAAGGCCCGTGACGGTGACGGTCTTTTTTCGTGATTTTTCGCCCGATGTGATCTCCAGGGCAGAGCGGCGAACCCCGAGCAGGCCGGCCAGAAAATCGACGCAGGCCCGGTTCGCCTTCCCCTCGACGGGCGGCGCCGTGAGTTTGACCTTCAGGGCACCGTCCTGGATGCCCGCCACCTCGTTCTTCGAGGCGCCCGGGATCACACGAACGGCGAACAGAACGCCCCCTGCTTTCTCTCTGATCTCGATCATGCCTGTCCTGCCTGGCAGGTGGGATTTTGTATGGCAACTGCGGAGAATGGATCAGGGGATAGTGTCTGGGTGTCTGAGTGAAGGAATATAAGAGTATTCTTCACCCCATCACTCAAACACTTTATCACTCAGTCACTGCTTTGTTATTTGATTCCGTCCCAGTCGGCTGCCCCCTTCTTCATCGCCTCCAGCAGCTTCTCGTTGAAGTCCATGAAGGACTCGAAGTACTTCTCGAGCTGGTTCTTGATGTTGGCGAGCTTCTTGATCTCGCCGCGAAGGTTGTCCACTTCGTTGCGGCCGCTGGTCAGGGGGATGGGGATGTCGAGGCCCTTCTTCCAGGTCTCGAGCAGTTCGAGGTTGAAGGTGAGGAACGAGAAGAAGTCCTTCTCGTGCCAGGCCTTGAGGTTCTGCAGCTTTTCGATCTCTTCGGTGAGAACCTCCACCTCGTTTCGCAGGGTCTGGAGGTTCTGCCCCGCGGCCTGACCCTCGGCGGTCTTTTTCGCCTTGGCTTCATCGGTCTCCGCCTGGGCCTTCTTCAGGTACTCGTCGGCCTTGGCTTTTGCCTCGGCGAGGATCCGCTCCTGCTCCTTGCGGCTCTCCTCGGCGAGCCTGGCTTTCATGCCTGCCGCCTGGCTTTCGGCCTCCTTCACGATTTTGTCGGCCCGGCTCTTCGCATCGGCCAGCAGCGCATCGAGGGTCTTCTTGTTCTCTTCCTCGAGCTTTCCCTTCTGACCCGCCGCCTGGGCGCCCGCTTCCTTCAGGACCTTATCGGCCTGGGCCTTCGCCTCGGCGATCAGGTCCTTGCCCTGCTTCTCGGCGTCCTTGATGGCCTCTTCTTTCCACTTCTTTGACTGTTTGTCTGCCTCGGCCTTGGCTGTAGACAGGATCTGCTCGGTCTGAGCCTGTGCCTGGGTGAGCATTTCCTTTGCTTTCCTTTCTGCTTCCTTGTGCAGCTCTTCCTTCTGCTTTGCCCGATGGTTCTCCGCCTCGATCATGGCGTTGTTGATGATATCATCGGCCTTTTTCTTCGCCTCGGAAAGGGTATCGCCCGCTTTTTTTTCCGCTTCCTGCTGGGCCTTGCCTTTCTCCTTGCTCTTCGCCTCTAGGGTTGCTTCGGCGTTCCTGAGCAGGGCCTCGGCCTCGGCGCGGGCCTTGTCCATGAACGCTTTGTACTCTTTTTCCGCCTGGGTCAGGGCATCGGCCCTCATGGTTGCCCGGATTGCCTCGGCTTCTTTCTTTGCCTCGGTCGTGG